>ERZ1034973.8-NODE-8-length-127737-cov-118.305564_pt1 | contig 127737 bp, 111 predicted proteins | sample MGYA00520686_ERZ1034973 | MGnify/ENA primary metagenome ERZ1034973 (study PRJEB33766, sample SAMN09781775) | gut metagenome | biome: gut microbiome | host: Homo sapiens | place: Madagascar | study: EMG produced TPA metagenomics assembly of the PRJNA485056 data...
ATTCTGTAAAATGAGCTGACTTTAAAAGGTCAAAAAGGTGATAGAAAACTACTGCAAGTATCGCTATACCTTTTAATCCGTCTATGTCGTGTCTTTTATCGGTCATGCCTATCTCCGTTAGTGTAAATATCCTAGCTCAATCTTTGTTAAAAGCTGTTGTTTAATACTCTATGTTTATAATTTGAAATTTAGTGGTGTTTCGAAAAAAAATGCGCTACGAAGTAGCTTTAAAGTTTATAAAAAATAAGTACAGATCTGTTTAATTCGATTATCTTAACTATGAATCTTGCACCTTACATATAAAGCTGAAAATGGCCATAGATTTCTGTAGAGTCTGTTCAGATCTCTAAGAGTATCAGAGGCTTCTGATATACTGAATCCTGTGTGAGCATACTTGTAAAGAGAGAATGTAAGTTCTTTATAAGCATCACCAGTTTCTCCTTCATTTTTTGTACACCAGTATTCATAGTAGAATCTATCGTCTGTTTTGATAGGCTCTGACAATTCTCTTACATATGAAGCCCTAATCCAAAAGAAGTTGAACCACATAAAACAGCCTTTTTTATCATTTGGTTCGTATTCCCTCTTTGGAAAAGCACCTATTTTCATGAGCTGTGAATTGTCATCAAACAGTTTTAATGTGTTTTTATAATTCTTGAAGGTGAGGTAGGTTAAAACGATCTCTCTTGGACTTCTACCTGACTTCAATCCCATAAAAGAAAACTTCTGTCTGTAGCTCATTCCCTTAGTATGAAGATAGATTAAAAGTTCGTGGCTCTTATTTAAAGCTAATTCCCAAACTTTATGAATACCGTAGTACTCATAAGCATTTTCGTTATGAAATTCTACGTGTTCATGAGGAATACCTAAATTTTTAAAGAAATCTTTTACTTCGGATGAATTTTCTGTATCTGATACTTCAATATACAGTGATGCTTCATCTAATGCACCAGATCTTTTTATGTCAGATAATTGGGAGTGAATTATTTTTTTCCAATTTTTTTTGTGGTTGATGTACGCAAAATAGACAATGCCAATTCTTTTATTATTCATCTTAAAAGAAATCTCTATATTTGAAGTAAAGAGAAGACGTAACCACTATTTTTATAATGCAAGCCTGATATAGGTATCTGTTGCAGAATAGCATTACAAAACTGTAATATTGTCCCTAAATTTGACGTGAATTTTATCATTAAAACAAGCTTAACGGGCATCAATTTATGCCATATTTATATTTTTATTAGTTTAGATTAATTTTGTGCTTCTAAATTGCAAATTTTGTCAGTAATAAGCTCTTTTTGCAAATTTTGAATGTTATCTTGTTTCTTTATTGTTTACCGGAAGATAACACATATGTTTCATGATGTAAGAGCAATATTAGATAACTGCAAGGTTATAACTAATGATGGATCATTGTTATTTAGTTATAAGTCAACTAAAGAGTTGGTAATAGAGAACCTTGGTTTGGTAAAACGGTTAAAAGAGATTTGTCCTACAAGTTCTGAGATCTTTAAAAGCATAATAAGTCCTCTAATTTACAGGTTTGCAAAGATTGTCTCTGTAGTTCCTGCATCTAAATTCTTGCATGACAGTGATAGTGGAGGCCTTTTAAGACACAGCTTACTTGTCGCAATTAAAGCGGTTGAACTTTACAAATTAAATCAAAAAATGTCCTTAGAGCATGAATCTGAGTATGTACTTTTGATCTTTCTTTCATTGTTGCATGATTGTGGTAAAGTTCTATCGGATGTTGAAATCTCCTCAAGAAGAATTACTTTTAGTTACAGTAATGATAAGCTTAAATTCACCTTAGATGATTTTATAAAAAATCATAAGTCTGCTTTTGTTAAAATTATATTCAAAGAAAAACGAAACAAAGAGCATGAACTTAGCACAGCTCAAATGTTGAAGTTTTTAGTGTATGGACAAAATAGTTTATCCAGGTATTTAGTTAATGCACAAAGTAAAGAAGCTATCAACGCAATAGTGTTTTCAAATACCAGTAGTCAATACTACAAACTGATAAAAACAGCTGATATCTATGCTTGTACAGTATCTATCAACAGATACTCACCTATGTATGAAATTGGCAATTACTTAAGGCTCTTGTTTTTTACAAAAGTAATTGATGTGTCTTTACCTGGTTTTTACAGAGTATATGGAGGATACGTGGTAGAAAAGGGCTCATTAGCTCATCAAAATATTATCACAGCTTTTGATGTGTACTATGAGCTATTAAATGAGTGTAAGACCTTTGAAAATCTTTCAGCTAGAGGATTTGTCCAGCTTTACTCAATTTTTCAAGATACTTTATTGCGTAGGCTAACTGATAAAGAAAGTCTAAAAGAGTTATCAGATGACAGCTATTTTAAGTATCCTAAAAAGTCGTTCTTCTTTGAACTTGCTGACTCAAACTTTTATGTGCAAGGAGCATATAAAAGATCCTGTGTTTGGAGAGAACTTTATAAAAAAGAAAAGTCCAAATTTGTTTATGGCTATATTATTGCCTTCGATCAAGATATAGTAGGCTCTGAGTATTCTATTATAGGCGAATACAAAGATGATTATGTCAATGTCATTTTAGAGCAGAATAACCTTGAGTTTACTGATAAAAATGAATGCTCTGTAACTTCATTTATGGTAGAAAGTTATAATGAAGATAAGTACGTAATCGATAACTTTTCAGTTATCAGAGATACTTATAGTAAGTATCGTAAAGATCTTTCTTTAAAAAACTCAAAGAAAAGAGAGCTTACAAAGAAGAAAGAAAAGACAGCAGTAAACAAAGAAGTATCTGCCTTACAAAAGGCAATTAAAGAAAACGAAAACAATGAGCTTGATGAGTATTGGCTGTATTGATAACGAGATCTTCCTGTTCAGGTAAGCCAATTGACAATAGATTCATTGTAAACATTGCACTATGTGCTCACAAAAACGATTTGTTGATAATTCAATTTAATAAAGCGGAATTCAATCGTGAAAAAAATATTAGTTCATGTTCATATCTTTTATGAAAACTTGTATCCAGAGTTGAAAGCTTGTCTTTTAAACTTAAAAGACTATAACTGCGATTATATTTTTACTTTTGTAAAAGAGAATAATGCACTTGAATCTGACATTAAATCAACATTTAAAAAAGCAAAAGTTGAAATTGTTAAGAATCTTGGATTTGATCTTGGTCCATTTGTTCATGTTCTAAATGAAGTAAATCTTGGTGAATACAGCTATGTGATAAAACTCCATACCAAAAGAGATATTCCTCTTAAAAGTAAAAAAGACTGGTATACAGGTTCAGGATGGAGAGATGCTCTTTTGAAATTTATCAAAAACAAGGATGTTTTTGATAAGGTAATTGGAAGATTAGAGCAAAATCCAAAAGTAGGTATGCATGGACCAATCATCTGTACTTTTAATAAAAAGACAGATGATCATTTTTCTTATAAACAGGCTTTAGCATATTTTAAAGATAAGAAGCTCCCTGTATGTAACTATAAGTTTGTAGCAGGCACCATGTTTATGGTAAGAGCAGAGCTTTTAGATCAAATAAAAAAACTAAATCTTACACAAGATGATTTTGAAAGCCCTGATTTAACACATGAAGGTTGTCAGATGGCTCATATCTTTGAGAGATTGTGTGGATTTGCTGTTATCAGTCAAGGCTACAAGATCGTGGATTGTACATATGGCATTACCTACTCAAGATTTTTATATCTTCTGTTAAATTTAAAGAAATTTTTAAAGTCATCTCTGATTACAGTGAGATTAACTAAGAATAATAAACTTCTAATTAAAGTCTTAAGGATCCCTGTTTTTGCAATGAAGCTTAAGAACACTCCTAACAAGAAAAACTAATAATATATTCAGAACAAACTGTTAATGTTGAGTATTTGCTTGTGGTACAGAGCTAAATTCTGTTCACAAGCTGTAAGCGCATACTCATATTGTGTATAATAACTAGAGTTACAAACAATGGCGATTTATATGAAAGGTATATTATTAGCAGGTGGAAGTGGAACCCGTCTATATCCATTGACCAAGACAACATCTAAACAGCTTTTACCTGTTTATGATAAGCCTATGATTTACTATCCTTTATCAACACTGATGCTGTTTGGTATCAAGGATATATTAGTAATCTCAACCCCAAGAGACTTACCAAATATTGAAAAGTTATTTGGTGATGGTTCAAAGTTTGGTTTAAATCTTCAGTATAAAGTACAGGAAGAGCCTAATGGTATTGCACAGGCTTTTATCTTAGGAGCTGACTTTATCGGAGATTCAAAAGAAGATGTATGTCTAATTTTAGGAGATAACATCTTCTACATGGGAAGCCAGTTCGGTGAGTTCAATGACCAGGTAAAGAAGAACAGTGGCACAAATGCTACTATCTTTGCATATCACGTAACAGACCCTGAAAGATTTGGTGTAGTTGAATTTGATGAGAACAGAAAAGCAGTTTCTATTGAAGAGAAACCTGCTCATCCAAAATCAAACTACGCATCCGTTGGTTTATATTTCTATCCATCAGATGTAGTAGAGAAAGCTAAGACCTTAAAACCATCTGCCCGTGGTGAATACGAAATAACTGACCTTAATAACATCTACTTAAAAGAAGGTAGATTATCTGTAGTACCAATGAGACGTGGTAACGCCTGGCTTGATGCTGGTACTCCAGATTCACTTATGGATTCAGGCTCTTTTGTACAGATTGTAGAGAAGAGACAGGGATTAAAGATTGCATGTATTGAAGAGATTGCCTATAAGCAGGGCTTTATTAACGATGCACAGATGCAGTCTTTAATTGATGAATTAAAGAAAGGTAACTATAGAGATTATCTTGTTAAAGTTTTAGAGGAAAAACATGAACTTTATTAAGACTCCAATTGAAGGTGTCATTATTGTAGAGCCACGAGTATTCAATGATCCTCGTGGATATTTCTTTGAAAGCTACAATGAAAAAGAGTTTAAAGCAAACGGTATAGATTGTGACTTCGTACAGGACAATCAGTCAAAATCAAGCTATGGTGTAATCCGTGGTTTACACTGCCAGAGAGGCGAGTACTGTCAGGCAAAACTAGTCCGTGCTTTAGTAGGTAAAGTTCTTGACGTAGTAGTAGATATCAGAAAGAATTCTCCTACCTTTGGCCAGCATGTAGCAGTAGAACTGTCTGATGAGAATCAAAGACAGTTATTCATGCCACATGGCTGCTTACATGGCTTTAGTGTTCTGTCAGAAACAGCAATCTTTGCTTATAAAGTAGATAACTTCTATAACAAAGAGTCAGAGTGGGGAATGAGATATGATGCTCCAGAGTTTAACATTGACTGGAAAATCCCTGCTGACAAAGTATTAACCTCAGAAAAAGACAGAATTGCACATTCTTTAAAGGATGTACCTGACTTTTCTTTATAATACAAAAATAACAACAGCCAAGTTTCAATTAAAAAGTAGATTTAATCGGATATACATATCATGACAAAATCAATTCTAGTAACCGGTGGTGCAGGTTTTATCGGTTCTAACTTTGTACCATATTTCTGTAAGAAATATCCTGAGTATCACATTATTAACTTAGACAAGTTAACTTACGCAGGTGACTTAAACAATGTAAAAGAGTGTGAGAACGACTCTAACTATACCTTTATAAAAGGTGACATCTGTGATGAGAAGTTAATCGAAGAGTTATTCATCAAATATGATATCCGTGGTGTAATTCACTTTGCAGCAGAAAGCCATGTTGATAATTCTATTAAAGGTCCAAAAATCTTTATGGAAACCAACATCATGGGTACCTTTACTTTAATTGAAACTGCAAGACGTCACTGGATGGATGCTCCATTTAAGGTAAAGCCTGGTTACGAGGATGCAAGATTCCACCATATCTCAACAGATGAAGTATATGGTACTTTAGGTGAGACAGGTTACTTTACAGAAACAACTCCATATGCTCCTAACAGCCCTTACTCATCATCTAAGGCAAGCTCAGATTTAATCGTAAGAGCATATCACCACACCTATGGAATGAATGTAACTACTTCTAACTGTTCAAACAACTATGGTCCAAAACAGAACCATGAAAAGTTAATTCCACATATCATTGAAAATGCTCTTGCATTAAAACCACTACCAATCTACGGTAAAGGCTTAAATGTTCGTGATTGGTTATATGTATTAGACCACTGCAAAGCAGTTGACTTAATTTTCCACAAAGGTGTATCAGGTGAGACCTATAACATCGGTGGTCACAACGAGCGTAACAACATCACTATTGTTAACACTATCTGTTCAATCTTAGATAAAGAATGTCCAAGAAAAGATGGTGGTAAGTATGCAGACTTAATCACCTTTGTTCAGGACAGAGCAGGTCACGACTTACGTTATGCAATTGATGCAACCAAGCTAACTACTGAGTTAGGTTGGAAAGCTGATGAGACCTTTGATACAGGTATCATCAAGACTGTTGAGTGGTATTTGAATAAATACAAGGCTTAACCAAATAATTTGTTTGTGTCTCAAATATGACAAGAGCAAGAAATTAAGTTTCTTGTTCTTGTCGTTATTTCACAATGCAGTAAGAGGTTTAATGAAAAATGATTATAAATAATCTGATTAGAAAAGATTTTTTATCAAAATATTTTTTACCTGTTATATATTTAGGTCTGTTAGTATGGTTTGTTATTAAAGCCTTCGATAACACAACTTATATATTTGTGTATCCAAATCTTTTTAACTTTCAGAAGCATATATCTAATTTTTTATTTTACTTATTTGTTGTTTTTTATTTATATCAGTGGATAAAGTGTTCTAAAAGAAAAATAGAACTAGTTCTTTTTTTTGTCTTTATTGTTTTTTCTACGATCTCTAAGAAATTCTCTAGTAATCCTTTAGTTTTTGATCTTTTTTTTGTACCTTTATTCTTAGCAAAGTACTTAGATAGAGAAAAGTTCTTAAATATAGCATTATTAGGTTTGTTACTTTTCTTCATACTAGATTTATCTCTATATTTCACAGGTTTTTTGCCAAATTTAGAAAAATTTTATAGATCATCTTTAAACATTGAACGTATGTCTTTGGGGCTAATTCACCCTAATCATGTTGGTTTTTATTCAATGTTGTTTTGCTTTCTTTATGTTTTAAAAAGAAAACATTTTTATGTCATAGATTACTTGATATTGATTGGTTTTTCGATCTTTTGTTACAAGATCCCAAATTCGGTTACAACTACTTGCATAATACTGTTATTAGCAATTGCATGTCTTGTAGACAATTATCTTTTAAAAAATACATTAACAAGGAAATATAACAACGTTTTATTGTGGTCTATCTTATTGGTTGTTGGCTTTGTACTATTTCTTACATATTTCATTACTTTTACAGGTATGTTCAAACAATATCTTGTGAATATGCCTGGCGCCATTTGGGCTAGATTTGAATTGAGCAAGATGTGGTTTGATAATTTAGATATATCACTATTTGGAGATTTTGCATCAATAAAAGATTTGGCTTTAAGAAAAGTAATTGTTTGTGTTGACTGCGTTTATTTTCATCTTCCAATTTATTATGGATATGCAGTGTACATATTTTATATGTTTGTGCTTTTTTACATTCTCGTTAGATCTGTATTACGTTATGAGTATTTATTAGCATTTATAATTGTGTTAACTGTAATTTATGGAGTTTCTGAAAAGCTTGCTTGTTTAGCTTCATTTATGCCAATTTATGCATATCTATTTTGTTCAAGTTACTCAGACGTTACAAAAAGAAAGAATGTCCTTAATGGAAATAATAGTTTGTGATGCCTTTTTATGCAATTATGCTGTATTACTAAAGTAGTGCAATTGCTACAAACTAAAAAAAATTTTGTGTAGAATAATAGCTTGTTTCAAATAATTATAGATAGTAGGCAAAGCAATTCTTCTAGTGATTTTCCTGTGATTTAAAAACTCAGTTCCTAGCTAACATCTACTTAATAAGAAGTTTATTGTTTTTTTATTTTTCTTTGTTTAGATATAAAAATTGGAATTCTTAGAACTCGTATTTTTGTTATACCTCTTGAATTAACATCTATTCTAAAAAAGAATTTTCTTATTTCAGGTTTTAAGAATTTGAACCAAACAGGAATAAGGGTTTTTACTTGATAATAGCTTAAGATCTCGTTATATGCCTTATTGTATTTAAAACGCAAATATAGAATCACATCTATTAAGGAATGTTTGCAAGCATAACTGTCCACAAAGATCTTTCTCTTAATTAGTGGCATGTTAACTTTCATACATTTAATAGGAAATCTTGTTGGGTTGTGATTTTTTGGAGCCTTGATAAAAGATGCACTCGTAAAACCATGAGATTCGAAAGTCTTTTTTAATGGAATTTCGTAAGTTTTTACGATTTCTAAAAAGCTATCAAAGTGTTTTACATTGTCTAAGTAATTGCTAAACACTTCTGAATTGAATAACTTTTTCTTAACTACTAAAAAGAAGCTCTGCAGATGTGGTTCATATTCATTACTTGCTGTCATTGACCAAAAGTCACATGAGTTTGTTGCCATCTTATCAAATGCTGGTTTTAATGAATCAACGCAGAAACAACTGTCATTGCACAGGATAATTTCATCAACATCATCTAATAGATAATGCTCTTTAGCGTATTTAAAACCTATCTTATATGAACCAAAGTCATATTCTCCATGATGATAGGATTCTATATGTGAAACTAGTGGGTAGATCTTACTTAGTTCTTTTACATTAGGTTCGTTATCAGCTACAAATATGATGTTGTCACTCACTTCTTTTAGATATTTTAGGTAGGTCACAACATAATCATTTATAAGACCTTTTTCATTATAAAAAGCGAATATAGCTAATCTTTTCATATTACAATTTAATAGATAGAAATGTGTTTTTGTTATTTTGTGTAATGTTTTTTACTTTTTAAAAGCAGGGTAAATGGTCCTTAATTTATTAAGTAATAAATCAACCTTATGTTTATTTACATTATGCCATGTTTTTTTTTATTTGCTTGAATAAAACTAAGAGTTTGACCTTTGTTTTGACAATGTCGTCAAATGATTTCACTGTATGAACATAGCGTAAACAATAGGCACTATAATTGCTTATAATAATTAAAGTCTTGTACTTACAGAATTTTGGCAATAATTTGATTTATAGGAAAATTTAACTTTTTACTCATCTTAAACGTAAGACACAGTAAAACGTTAGATACTGCTAAATCATTTTGTAAAAGACTTATTGATAATAGGTAGCCATTCTGTTTTAAAGTTGCTTTTTTGCTTTAGATTGCTTTACGTTTTTTTAGATTTAAAAGTTAGCGTTAGATGTAAAAGATATTTAGAGATATGTATATGAAGAAACTTACAGTATTTAAGATGATCATGGCATTGACTGTTGTAATAGTGTCAATGTCAGCTTCTGCTCAGATAAGATATCAGGCATCTATTGATCCGTCATCTAAGAAATTGTGGTCAAATAATGGTGACAGACTAAGCTGTTCACTTATCTTTGACATACCTGAATATGGTTTTGCCAATTTTATGACTTATTCAGGTCGTACCTTGCGTTCTAATATGACCATTCACCCAAGATTAGGCATCGGTCAGTCAAGTTTTATGAGATTTATTGCTACAAAGCCAGAATGGCATACAGCAAGCTCTGAAAGACGTTTAGGTAGAATTCAAATTTATCCTGGTTTTAACCCATATGTAGGCCCAACTTTATCCTGGAAGATCCTGTCTGAACTGTCTCACGGTAATCAGATCTTAATGCCATATACAGATACTAAGTTAGCAGCAGGACAGAACATAATTCCTGCTATCAGCCCTTTAGGTTTTAAATCTGCTTATCATAAGTATTTAGCTTGTCAGGAAAATCTAATCAGAGTTAACTTTAATGATGTAAAGATGACTCCTTTAGTCTTTAAAGTAAGATCTCATGAGTTAACCGCAAAATCACAGCAGGTTTTAAATGAGCAGTTAGAGTATATAAAACTTGATAAATCTATTAATAAGGTAACCATAAGAGCTTATGCTTACGATATGGAAAAGAATGCTGATAACATTTCATTAGCAAAAGATAGAGGTGAAGCAATTAAAAAGGCATATCTTGATGCGGGAATTAAAGAAGATGACATCACTATTGTCCCTTTTAATGCTTTAACCTTAAATACTAAGGATGACAATCCATTAGCCGATGAATCTGTCACCTCAAGAAACGCTTTAATTACTTTAGACAGAGACAATGCTCTTATTAACAAAGATCTTGAGGTGGATGCGCCAGATGTAGGTGCTGACAGTGGTGCCTACTAGAAGAGTAGATTAAATTAGTTAAATTTGTTTATCTGCACTCTTTATACTTTTAGTTTAGTGTAAGGGTAAAATAAATAATACATCGACCTAAATTAGGTAAAGTAAAAAGGTAGAATATTAACTTTTGGACAGTACAAGGTTTCAACGTTACTAAAGATTAAGATAAGATGAAGAAAAAAGCTAAAAGACCAAAATTAAGCCTTGTAAAAAGAGGCAAAACTTATGTATCAGAACATAAAACACCTCTAATTGGAAGTGCTTTAGTCCTGATGTTTGTTTTGGGCTTATATCTTATTATCTCAGGTTACATCCAATACGCTAATGCTAATAAAGAGTCTTATATAGTCGCAGGCGTAAAATCCATGCAGGAAGGTAACTTCCATAAAGCTCAAACCTATTTTATGCAGGCAGGTCAAAATGGCGCCTCAGAGGCTTATCCATATTTAGCCTGGATCAGCGCTAAATCAGGTAACTTTTCAAAAGCACTTGATTATGCCCGTGAATGTGCTAAATCTGATGATACTCATGGCGAGTATGAGCTGATGGGCTACTTAGCATTGTTAGGCTATGGCAATGCTCAGGGGGCTGGCTCTGCCATTTACTATTTTAATCAAGCTTTAAAAGATTATTCAGAGGATTACTTAAAGACACATGATCCTTTATTAAAGATGTGTGAGTACGGCATTGAACTTTGCATGAATACTCAAGACTATATCCGTATGGTCAATGAGGCTTCAAATCATGGTTCAAAAGATGCTCTTTTATATAGAGGTGACATAGACTTTTTAGGTGAAGAAAATGATGTCTCTCCTGTAAGTGCAGCTAAGTCTTGGGGAAAGGCCAGAAATCTAGGTATTCTTGCAGCTAAAAGCAGATTGGCAGGTCTCTACTGGCATGGCTACGGTGTTAAAAGAGATTATGAAAAGGGGCTTGAGCTTTACAATGATGCTGCTAAACAGGGTGATCCTGTTGCTAACTACTCATTAGGTTTAATTGATTTTAGACGCAGTTCTAATCTGTATGATGAAGGTCTGAGGCTCATGAAGAATGCTGCTAAAAAGAATTATGGACCGGCTCTTACAGCTGTAGGAGTACTCGCTTTATCTCAGGATAGAAATAACCAAAAAATTATCAATGCTGCAGCTGACATCTTTAAACAGGCCTATGACTGTGGTGACTCTACAGGAGCTATTCTTTATTCTCTGATGTTGATGAATGGTGAAGGTGTAGCAACCGATGAGACTACTGCTTTCTCTATTCTTTATGATTTAAAGAATCGTTCAGTAACCTCTGTAAACTCACTCCTGCGTTACTTTACCTACACAAAGTATGTTGATACCAAAAAACTTTTCAATCAGGCTTTAATGATCTGTAGAGGTATTTATTTAGGAGAAGTTACCTTCAATGAAGGTGCTCCTGAGGCTACTAAATATCTTGAAGCCAAAAATGAGAACTCTCTTTCATACTATAAGTCTCAAAAAGATGACAGACAGAGATTTGACTCTTCATTTATACAATCTTTAGGGGCAAACTATGTGGAGACCTTTGATAAGAGTGGGGATATTACTATATCAGGTGAGCCTCTACTGTATCCAGATCTTTACAAAATCTTAGAGATGTATAATCCTACCACCGGAGCTAGAGCTTTTATGCCTCAGATTATCATGAAGATAGACGCTTCCTTGCCAAAACTTCCTAAGTACTATGACAGGTTTAATCTGAATCTTGAGGGGATTGAGAATAAACTTTAGATAAGAGTAATTTAGAGCTGTTTACTGTATAATAAATCTGAATATAGTGTTTACAATAAACAGTTTTATACAGAAAAGAGTTAATTTTTTCTCGCAGTAAAGGCTTCTTTACAATAGCCATGTTGCTTTACACGGTATTCTAAAATTGTTTTTTGTCCAGCTAGACAGTGATTTTCATTGAGATAGTACGCTATGACTTACCGTGCATCTTTTGCATTGAAGTTTGACAGAGAAAAATTAAAAACACTCCGAGGATGATCTTGATGAAAAAGATTGGAAATAACGATTCTTTTGCAAAGTTTTATATTAAAGATCAGATATATATAGATAAAACAGAAACAATATATAATCTCCTCGATAACGAAGAACGAATATTCATCTCACGTCCACGTCGTTTTTGTAAATCTCTTACCTTAGATACTATTGCAACCCTATTTGAAAAAGGTGTTGAGCCATACTTCAAATGTAAGAGCATTTTCGCAATATCAATTAGTTATTTAGCTTTGTTAGCTAGCGACTTGTAATGTACGATCGTTATTAGTATTACTTTTAAAATTTGGTTAACGGCAAACAATTATATTCATGTCGTTGTGAATTCTGATACAAATCATGCCTGATATTAAATTTGATTATAAAAGTTTCTTAAAGACAGTTCCTAATCGTCCTGGCTCTTACAGAATGTATTCAGATGATGAAACAGTTATCTATGTAGGTAAAGCAAAAGATCTTAAAAAGCGTTTGTCATCGTACTTTCTAAAAGAAGTTAACTTTAAAACAAATGCACTAATTCATCATATTCATCATATTGAATTTACTGTTACTTTCTCTGAGGCTGAAGCTCTAATCTTAGAGAACAATCTAATTAAGAAGTATCAACCTCACTACAACATCCTTTTACGTGATGATAAGTCCTACCCATACTTAGTCCTCTCAAAATCAAAACATCCAAGACTCTTTTATTACCGTGGTGCTAAAAAGATTGATTGTGAGTATTTTGGTCCGTATCCTGACGTTAGTGCTGCTAAAGACAGTTTAAAGCTTTTACAGAATCTTTTTCCTATACGTCAGTGTGCTGATACTGTTTATGCTCATCGTTCACGTCCATGCCTGATGGCTCAGATTGGTAAGTGTCTTGCTCCATGTGTACCAATGAGTGAAAGTGCCTATAAGAATTACATGGAACAGGTTAATTACATCAGAATGTTCCTTAAGGGGCAGAATCAGGATGTTTTAAATGATCTGACACGGAGAATGGAAGAGGCATCTGAAAAGTTAGAATTTGAGGATGCTGCAAAATTTAGAGATCAGCTCCTTTCCCTAAGACGTGTTCAGGAGTCTCAGTCTGTATCAGGAGATTTAATGTTTGATATGGACGTAATTGCTCATGAATGCGCTCAGGAGCTCTGCTGTTGCCATGTGCTGTTTATCCGTAAAGGCAGAATTATCGGTACCAGATCATACTTTACCAAATTATCCGATATTGAAGATGATGATCCACTATCAGCTTTTGTTACGCAATTTTATTTATCTGAGAGTAGAGCTTCAATGTACCCAAAAGAAATTATTACAGATGGTACTATTGAAGAGCCTGAGATTTTTACTGAGGCTGTAAAAAAGCTGTGTTCAAAGGAAATTCACATCCTATCATCGGTAAGATCAGAAAGAGCAAAATATCTCAAGCTTGCTAAAGAAAATGCAAAGGCAAGTCTACAGGCAAAATTAGCTGATAAGACCACAGCTAAAAAGAGAATTGAATCTTTAGAGTCTGTTTTACATATCTCCGGTGTAAATCATATGGAGTGTTACGATATCTCGCATACTCAGGGTGAACTTACAGTAGCTTCATGTGTGTCTTTTAACAGAGAAGGTCCTGACAGTGCAAACTATAGGCGCTTTAATATAGACGGGATCACACCAGGTGACGATTTTGCAGCAATGCATCAGGTATTAACCCGTCGTTTTAAAGATCCTGAAGAAGGGATTATTCCTGAGGTAGTTTTTATCGATGGCGGTAAGGGGCAGTTAAAACAGGCTGAAGATGTTATTTCTGATATCTTCAGCAGGTTTAAGGTTGCTCCTCCTCTGATAGTTGCAGTTGCAAAAGGGGAAGGCCGAAAAGAAGGTCTGGAAACACTTATACGTGGTTATACAAGAGAAGAGTATCATTTAACTTTAGATGATCCTGCTCTGCAGCTGGTACTGCATATTCGTGATGAGTCACACAGATTTGCTATAACTGGGCACAGAAACAGAAGACAGAAGGCAAGAACACACAGTGTGCTTGAGAATATTGAAGGCATAGGTCCAAAAAGACGTCAGGCTCTGTTAAAGCATTTGGGCGGTATCAGAGAAGTTATGAATGCCAGTGTGGAGGAGTTAAAAAAAGTGCCTGGAATATCAGCGCAGATGGCAGAAGATATCTACGAGACCATTCACAGTTTGTAAATTAGTGTTTAAATTTAAGGCATTAAATTTGTAAAAGTAACATAATAACACTCACGTTACCATCATCTCTGTCTTATAGAGACAATTACTGAAATCATGTTAATAAAAGTCAGTCCTCATTTTCTGTAATTCAACAAAACAAAAAAAACAGGCAACGCTTAATGGTTGCCTGTCAGCTGAATTGGTAACAAAAATTTAAATCTTGATCCTGTTTAAACTCTCCTCCAGATCCTGTAACAGGGACATAGAACGCTTAACTTCGTCTTTTGCATCAGAACAGTTTTTTGATAGAGACTGTGAAGAGTGTGTAATATCCTGCATATTGCCAGAAATTTCAGATGTAGCTGTAGTCTGCTGTTCGGCTGCAGTTGCAATCTGTGTGATCTGTGCGTTTACAGAGCTTACCTGCTCGGTAATATTGTTTAATAACTCTTCGATAGTGCTGGTCTCAACAGCTAAGTTATCCATGTTCTTAACTGATGACTGCATTGACTCATTTGCTGTATTAGCATTTGACTGAATCTGAGTAACCATCTTGGTAATTTCCTGAGTTGATGTTGAAGTTCTTGATGCAAGGGCACGAACTTCATCTGCAACAACAGCGAATCCTTTACCGTACTCACCGGCACGGGCAGCTTCAATGGCGGCATTAAGAGCAAGCAGATTGGTCTGAGAAGCAATGTCATCAATTGTCTGAACAATAGTGCCAATCTTCTGGGCCTGATCAACCAAAGACTGTACATATTCAGCATCCTGTTTTGATTTAACAACCTGGTTCTGAATTCCCTCAATGGTTAACTGAACCTTATGAACACCCTGCTGAGTAGTATCATTTGACTGACTTGAATTTGCAGCTGCAGATTCGCAGTTTTTAGCAATGTCAGATGTAGTGGAAACCATTTCGTCAGCAGCAGCTGCAACGGTAATTGAACGGTTCTGAGCCTCATGAGCAATATCATTCATATCAGAAGTAACCGCATCAATTTTGTTGAATGTCTGGATAACATTATCTGTTGCAGACTTAATAACCTTAACGTTGTTCTGCCAGTCTAAACGCATCTTTTCCAATGAGTCTAATAACTTACCAAATTCATCTGTACGACCTCTGTTCTCAACAGTCTGTGTTAAGTCACCACGAGACATCACGGAAGCATGTGACACAGCATAGTGTAGAACACCGATGAAAGCTTTAGGCAGTTTGTAAGCAATTACAGCTGAGAAGATTACAGCAATTAAAGTGGTTACAAGAATAATGATGATAGGGGTTACATCAGTCATTGAGGTGACGTTGTTGTCAACTCTATCTAGGTACAAACCAACTAAGCGGTCAATTTCAGCGATAGAGTCATTTAAAACAGGGAACAATTCGTTATTGTAAGTGTTTCTTACGTCAACAGAATAACCTCTATCAACCATGCGTTCCATCTTGTTTTTGTAAACATCGATAGCTGAGTTGATGAAGCCTTTCAGTTTCTCAAAGTCAGCTGCATCAGTAGGATCTAATAACTTAATATCAGACATTGATGCAATTAACTTCTCGATGTCAGCATCAGCTTTTGCTGCACTCTCTTTATTGTATGTAGCAACATTATTTGTAAACATGGTCATATCATCACGGAATGTATTAACATTTCTTGAGATCTGAACAATCTTACTGTAATGCTGTTCAATAACTTCTTTTGCGAAGTTAGCTACAGAACGAGAATTGGTGATACTTGTAATTGAAATGATTGCAATTACAAGTGAAAGAAAAATCACAGAGGCAAATGCTGCTGCAAGTTTAGCTTTAACGCCTAAAGAATGTAATATATTCATAGCTGTCACTTATTTTCAAACTTCTACTTACAATAACCTAGTATCAGCAAAATAAAGAAAAACTTTAATGTTTTTTGAAACTAATTTTGTAGATAAACATATTTGCTGATCCAATCTATTAATAGTATCAGATAAGCTCAATGTATTGCTACAACTCAGCCTAGATTAAAATTCTTCCTTATCTAACTAAACGTTACTATCTGATTATAGCTAAGAAAATGTTAAATGTTACACTTACATATTGAACTTAATCATAATTTTTTAAGATTTTGTTAAATCTTGTATAAAAATCACAATTTCATTTGCAAGATAATTGATGTCTGTTAAGTATATTGAATGGTATCGATAAATTGTTTTACTATGGTGACCACACCATTTGAACTACATCACAAAGTTGTAAAGTAGTTCAGATAAAAATTAATGTAAATCTCTACACTCCACGGTTAAAATTTAACTATAGACCTCATTCTACTGCGGTTGTGCTCTTTAACAACCGATTAAATACAATGAGAGAAAAATGAGAGAAAATGTAGTAAAATCAATAAATTAGCTTAATTTAGTGGTATTTTTTTTCTGTTATAATTCAAGGTGTTAACAAAAGCGGATCATAAACAGGAAAACGCCAAAGATATTGTATCAGCTAAAGGCAGAGAATTATTACAGTTTAACCCAGGAAAATTTGCTAAGGAGAATTTAAACCTTAACTGGAACGCATACAGATGCAGACTTCCTAAGTCAGGCTCTATTTCTTCCAAATACAAGTCTCAGACCATTAGTGCCGGAGAAATGTTGTCTGGAGTTATCAACTCCTGTCTTCTAGGAAACAATTTCTTTCAGTCCTGTTCATCCTTTGCTTCTACTCTCCTGCCAGCTAAAAAGAGTGCCATGTATGAATTTATGAGTTCTCCAAAGGCAAACTTGAACAGGATGACTTCTTGATTCATTTAGTAGTATTTAGATATCTTGCGTTATCTATTACCATTTACCAGGTGTTGAAGGTAATGAATTTCACTTGACCTACGGCTGTTTGATAAGCTTAATTTTAGGTTTTGGAATAACTATAATTGCAACAGAAATATAGATGAGACTTTACGCTAAATTCTTTGCTCCTAAAAAAGCAAGTTAGCGACAAGACAATGTAGAAAAAAGGCTAGAAAATAGTTCTAGCCTTACTAAATTGATTTTATAGCTTAGAAATTCCATTCTCAGCTTTTGCAATGTCAGAATTTAATCTCTCATTTAGTTTCTCAAGATTCTCTTTCTCACGGCTTCTGTCATTCTCATGATGATAAAGGTGGAACACTCCTGTGGCATAGCGTCCAGATTTAATTAAAATACCTGCATGAATAAGTCTTATTGCAAGATCAGAGTCTTCATAGCCCCAGCCTTTAAAGTCGCTGTCACAACCGTCTACCTTAAAGTAGTCGTCTTTAAACAGAGCAAAGTTGCAACCACGAGCTTTCTTCCACTTTTGTTTTAAGTTTCTTAAATGCTGAAAGTAAGGGAAAACAATTAAAGGATGCAATCTGTTAATACCATGTTTTAGGTAAACAGATACCCACTTAAAGAAGGAGTAAGCATAGATTGGGTCCTGTTTAGCTAGTACAAATTTGGTGAACTCTTCTTTTAAAAGAATTCTGTTACCGGCTACTAAAAAGTTCTTTTGAGCAAGTCTTCTGTGACAGGAAATAAATGAAGGTCTAGGTACACAGTCACCATCTAAAAAGATAAGGTAGTCGCCTTTAGCTTTTGTAGCAGCCAAATTTCTAATTCTTGCAAGACGGAACCCTTCATCTTTTTGGTAGACATGAGTGATTGGATAACTGCAGTCAATCATCTTTTGCTGAACAACTTTTCTAGTGTCATCCTTTGAGCCATCATCAGCTACGATTACTTCAAATTCTCGGTCAGACTGCATATCAAATGCACTTAAGATTAGTTTTAAGGCATCAGGTCTGTTATATGTAGAGATAATGACTGAAATTAACATCAGATCCTTCCTTTATATTTGTTTAAGCTGTTTAGTTTTAAGTATTTTTCTAGTGTATAGAAGTAATGTGTTAAACAAAACTCAAAACCTAATTTACCATCTAAGAAACCACCGTGAATGATGTACATCTTAAAGAAGGCCCACAGCGGTTTTATTAGAATATCATTTACAAAATGGCATTTCTTGCCTTTTTCATAATATTTATGAGCAAGTAGGGTGGTATAGCGATTCATCTTCTCAAGATGTGCTTCCCATGACTTATATGGAAAATGAATAAGTCTGCCTTTTAAAAGCTTCTTATCATAAGGTGAGTGCAGTCTTTCATGTACTACACCTTCATAAAAAGAACCTTCTTTTTTAAATAATCTTTCAACCCTGTCAGGTCTCATGACACCATGAAGCACTTTTCTTTCAATAAAGTGATTCTCACGGGATACCTGATAGGTACAGTCACGGTTGCTCTCAACGCAGATCTTAATTTCATGGGCAAGCTCATCTGTAATTCTCTCATCAGAGTCGAGCATAAAGATCCACTCATATGTTGCATTAGAGATTGCAAAATTACGCTGAGCACCATAGTCATTGTTTAAATCTCTTTGCAGTACTTTTGCCCCAAAAGATTTTGCGATATCTGCTGTTCTATCTGTAGAGTTGCTGTCTACAACAATGATTTCGTCCGCAAAACTGGCACTTTTAAGACAGTCTGGAAGATTATCTTCTTCATTATGAGCTAATACGATGATGGTAAGAGGAGTCTTTGGCATGAGAAATAGATTTTTTTAGTATTAGTTAAAGGTGTTTTGTGGTTCTTTGCTTAAAACAAGCCTAATTGTGATTAGGCTTGTTTAATACGTCATTATATTTAGATGAAGATAAGAAAATCTTTAGTGTCATCTTATGTTTCATCTTTTATCTTTAAAAAAACAAAAAGGGCAACCTTTGAACTGCCGTTTTTATTAGTGTGACATTACGTATTTTACAAACTTTAACTTAGTTGCATCATCAGCACTGTTGTACATCTTAACTAAGTTGTTGTAGGTAGCAGCATCAGCCTTACCTGAAGTACCGGTGCTTGAGGTAGCCATAGCTGATGAATCAACGCCCATAGGCTCTAGGGTTAGCCCCTGAACCTGCTGATCTGCTGTTGCACTAGACTCAGAGCTGGCTCTTACAGTAGGAGCACCATACTCAGTCATGGTAAGCCCCTTATTAGCATTTGATACGTAAGCAGGAGCATATAATCTGCCTAAGCTGTCTAATTCCTGACGGTAGTCACGCATTAAAGAGAAGCCTTTATCTGAGGTTAAGATAAAGTATGAAGCTTCAGAACTTGGAAGTACACGACCTGTGGTATCTGATAGGGTGATCTTCTGCTGATGAGCATAACGCTTGGCCTGATCTTCATTAGCAGGCTTTGCATACTGGAATGTTACGACCTGATCAGCTTTTAGATTGTTGATATCGATAACTAAAGGATCGATAGACTGGACAATACGTGAATCAGAACCGTTCTTAAAATTGTCTTTAAAGGTTAAAACAACCTGATGCTTACCAGGAGTTAAGGTTACTGTACGGCTAAAACGGCTGTAGCTGTCAGGATCACTTTCACCATCAACCAATTCAACGTTGTAGTGAACAGGTACCTTAAAACCGGTATCAGCCATTGCATTTATGCTAAATAAAAGACCTGCAGCCAATACAGAAAACTTTAAATTCTTTGATAACATACTTTTTTCCTAAAAAAAATAAATCTTTTGAAATCTTAGCACCAATAGAGCTTTACATTAACACTTAATTATTACCTCTTCGTTAAATTCTATTACGAAAACGGTAATGTTGAGAGATAACTTTAGTTTGGACTTTTGTTTATCCTACAAAGTTCAATCTTATTTTATTAAAGCAAAATTCTCTTTAACGGTAACCTCTAAAACAACTGACTGCTTTAACTTAATATGAGTAAATTGCACCAATTAAAGCACGGTTCTTATCTAAAGACAGATCTTCAATTAAACTCTTTGAAAAGAATCTGAAAGGCTTACTTGAAGCATCAATAGTACCTTCGGCAAAAAACTTAAAGGTAGGGCATACTTGATAATATGCACCTAACTCAACATCAGCAATGATGTTTGCTCCGTTAAAGCGTTTTATACCGTAACCTGCGCTAAAGCCTAAACCGTTATCAAAGGTGTAATTTACAACTGTATCAACGCTGTATAGCTTATGGGTAAAGTTATCATATTTTGATACAGTAAAGTTAGCACCTGCATATAAGCCTTCACCAAAGGTACCATATGAGATTGATACACCTTTATCAATCTTCCATGAAGGTTTAAACAAGTTTGCACTAAAAGTATCGTTCAGTGACTTATAGTGCATCTTATTTACAATTGGAGCAAAGGCAACTACTGATTCCTGATCTTGATTGTACTGGAAATCATAGTAGCTCATACCGTAGCTTACAGAGATACCTGACTTTAATCTTGTAGCAACAGAAAAAGCTGCTCCATTGTGGATGTTGACCTTATTATCGTTGATGTCGTCTGAGGCAGTTTGGAAGGACAAGCGTAAATCCCAGCTCATTGATGAAAGACTGTACATGATAAGAGATGGCATCTGATCACCATAGGCATAGTGATCATTTACTCTGGGATCAAGCTCAGTAAAAACATCGGTAACACCTGCTACTGCGTAGTAGGCATTGTCTCCTCGTCCAAAGGTTAAGGTGCCTAACTCCAGAGCATCTACACCTACATATTGTGATCTTGCCTTAAAGGTATCAACACCGTTGTTACCTGTAGGCATTAACCATTCTGAATAAGCAAGAGTATATAGACCATCGGTTATTTTACTTCTGCCTGCAATACCAGCATGAACAGAGGTTAGTAAGGTATTGTCGCTGTTCTTTTTCTCTGTAGAACTTTTAATGGTACGGGCAGCTTTATCGGTCATAGCCATCGCACTTACAGAGCCGAAAACATCTAATGAGGTACCATCTTTACTGTAGACAGTCGCTGCATTAGAACTAAATGGAACAATACTGATTGCAAGTATTGATAAAAGAAACTTTTTATTCATGAACTTATTCATACAAATATTAGGTGTAATAAAATACTCTGCTGTTTGCGGTGTTTTAAGCTTGAAGCAGCATCTTAAAGCCCACAAAATGAAACTATATAAAATTTACGCATCCGTTTTGATTCTTTTCTTGAAAAGAAAATATATGTCAAACTACGTTTATACGTTTACTTATGGATTAATTTAATTAAATTCAACTTTCTTCGTTCCACTTCGTTTTCTCTATTTTATCAAAAAATGAGCTTTTTTAGCTCATTTACATCTTTGACACAATATGTAGCATTCCATAAATTAACGTCGATGCATTCATTAGTACCATAGCCCCATAAAACGGCCGCACTGTCACAGGAAGCTGCATTGGCAGCTTTAATATCATTTAAATGATCACCTACGTATAAGGCATCATTTGGGGAAACTTTTAACAGTTCCAAAGCTTTTAGTATAGGTTCAGGATGAGGCTTTGAGTGGGTTAATGAATCACAGCCTAAAACTAAAGAAAAGTCATTTGAAAAAGGGAATTTTGATAAAACCTTAGTTGCCATATCATGGTATTTGTTGGTGATAACAGCTGTTTTAATCCTGTTTTTTGTTAAATCATCAATAAGTTTTGGAATACCTTCAAAAGCTTTTGTACGGTCACAGATATGTTCTTTATAAAAGGATGCAAACTCATCTCTCATATAAGTTTCGATACCTGAGTTTTCGTGATCTTCTTTAGGTACACCCAACTTCAACATCTCACGCATACCGGCTGTAACTTTAGTTTTTAAAAGTTTTTCATCTAATGCTTTGTAACCATATTTTTCTAATGTATGGTTACAGGCGTTAATGATATCCAGTGCTGTATCTAACAGTGTCCCATCAAGATCAAATAAAACGGCTTTATACTTCATATAAAAATCTGTACTGTTTATATTTTGTGTAAATAAATTGTTCTTGCCAAAATCAATGTTCATATGCTTGAAATCGGGGTCTTTTATGATTATTTTGCTTGTTTGAACCTTGATTGCAGTTGAAAGCTAAGTTTCTAACAATTGTGAAATTAGTATGAAATTTAAAGACTAATTCCTGTCAAAATTTGTTAAAATTACTCGTTGAATTAAAATGAAATGTTATTTCAAGGCTTAAAATGACTAACAATAATACCACTGATTGCAATGCTGTTTCAGGTGATGCTGTCTCATGTGATAATGCTACTTCAACTCAATGTACAATTCACTCACCCGAGGATATTTTAAACTACGATAAGCGCATTGACTACTTAAAATGCTCAATTGCATCTGTAAAAGACTTTCCTAAAGATGGTATCTTATTTAGAGATGTAACCACTCTTTTAGAAGATGCAAAGGCTTTTAAAGATTCAATTGATCTTTTATATGAAATTTATAAAGACTGTAAGTTAGATTATATCGTTGCAGCTGATGCCAGAGGCTTTTTATTCGGCTCTGCCTTAGCTTACCTTTTAGGAGTAGGCTTAGTTTTGGTTAGAAAAAAAGGTAAATTACCTCGTGAGTGTTATTCAGAAGAATACTCTTTAGAGTATGGCACAAGCACACTTGAGATCACCAAAGAGGCTCTGCATAAAGGTGACAGAGTTTTACTTCTAGATGATCTGTTAGCAACTGGCGGTACTGCCGGTGCCATGATAAAATTAGTAAGAAAGAGTGGAGCAGAGATTGTTTCATTTGGCTTTATCATCGAGTTATTCGATTTAGGTGGAGCTAAGCTTTTAGAAGACACCTATGGCGTAAATGTACAATCTTTAGTGAAATTCCCTGGACATTAAGAAATAAAATATGGCAATAGAATTACAGGGTCAGTATCAGGCTTTAGCCAGAAAGTACAGACCTCAGACTTTTGAAGATGTAGTAGGACAGGAGCATGTAATCAATGCTCTGATGAATTCCATTGAACAGCAGAGAATTCATCATGCTTATCTTCTGACTGGTACAAGAGGTATCGGTAAGACTACTATTGCCAGAATCATTGCCAAATGTCTTGAATGTGAGAACGGTATTACCGCTCACCCTCATGTAAACGGTGAGTCTTTATGTGATACCTGCAAAGCTATTGCTGATGGCAACTTTCCTGATGTAATTGAAATCGATGGTGCTTCTCAGACCAAGGTTGATGATACCAGACAGCTTCTAGAGTCAACTCAATATCCTCCTTTAAAAGGCAGATTTAAAGTCTATATCATCGATGAGGTTCATATGTTATCTCAGAGCAGTTTTAATGCTCTGTTAAAGACTTTAGAAGAACCACCTGCATACGTTAAGTTTATTCTTGCTACAACTGATCCCCAGAAGATCCCTGTTACTGTATTATCAAGATGTTTACAGTTCCAGTTAAAAGCTCTAACCGTAAATCAGATAAGTGCGCAGATTGCTAAAATTGCCACCAAAGAGATTATCTCTTTTGAAAACGATGCTGTAAATTTATTAGCTCGTGCTGCTCGTGGCAGTATGCGTGATGCTTTATCCTTATGTGATCAGGCAGTAGCTTTAGGTAATGGTTCTATTACCAATGATAATGTTCAGGCAATGTTAGGTACAGCAGGTGATGGCTTTGTTTGTTCTGTTTTAGATTTATTAAAGAATCCATCAGCTACAGTACAAGATACTGCAACAGTTGCAGTACAACCACAAAAGACTTTATCAGATGTTTTAAATGAGATTAGAACTATAAGTCCTAATTACAGAACTCTTTTAAATGATTTAGTTTTGTGTTTTCATGATTTAGCTCTGTTCCAGATGATTGGATATCCGCAGAACATCAATATTTTTTCTATTCCCCAAAGTACTCTTACTACATATGGGCCGTTGTTTAGCTCACAGGCTCTGCAACTTTACTATCAGATAGCCTTGCAGGGTATTGAAGAGTACAAAGTTTCATCAGACGGTGCCACAGCCTTTGAGATGACCATCTTAAGAATGCTGGCCTTCACACCCGAAAAAAAAAAGATTGGATAGGTGAAGATAATTCTGTCGAGGTCATCTATCTTAATCCTGTAATAAATTCGGCAGTAGACGGCATTGTTGCAGGTAAAATACCAGCAGAGAATAATCATTCTTTAAATACAATCTTCACTAATGAAACTACTGGAGCTGTAAGTACTAGTGTTGCTGCTAATCTTAAAGCTGATGGTTCGGTAAACTCTGAACTTGTAGATAAGGTAGCATCTGAGAACATTACCTTGAATCCTGATATTACCAGTGCTCTTGTAGCTGAAGCTAATGCTATTACTAATAGCAGGGCCATCTTAAATAAGACAGGTGAAGAGATATCTTTAATAACAGAAACTGACAAAATAAAACAAAATTCAGACATAAACGTTGTAACTGAAACTGCGCCAGACGCTCAGGATTTACCATCAGATACAGTTACAGATCATGACGTGGTTGTACAGACTGCAGATACTACTAATAATGATGTATCAGCGCTTCTGTCTGTTAATACTGATGGCAAAACTATTCAAAGTAATAGTGTTGAGGCTAATTCAGCTTTTGCACAGAAGAGCACTTTAGATAACATATCAATTAGTTCAGCTAAAGCTTCACCAGCTGTTGAAGCTACTGATGCAGTCACCGTTTCTAATGATGAAATACCATCTGTTACAGATCCAAATGAGATAAATGAATTCCCAGTGCCTGATATCAATCCACAAAGCCAGGTATTTTCAGTAAATCCGCAAAACAGTGCACCTGACTTTGGTTCTACTTATGGTTCAAAGTCTGAAGATCTCAATGTTTTAATTCATGGCTTAGAGACTTTAAATAATCAGGTTGTAACTAACAACAATCCTCATTTAGGTCAGTACAAGAAGGTCTTAACTAATATCATTACTCCAAAGAGCTCAGACAGCTCAATTGTCCCTGAGAATGAAGAGTTACAGACTAACTCCTCATTTACAAAGTTATCCTCATTACGAAACAATCAGGAACTTCAGGACAAATTCAGTCTTATCAGTGATGTCAGCAGATATATCAATCATATCTATGGGGTACTAAAAGGTTATCAAACTGAAGCTGAATCCTTAAAAGAAGGTAAATCAAAGTCATCTCATATTGAAGGTATGTCATCAATCATTTCTGATATGACATATGGCAAAAATTCTAATGACTCTGTTAATGGTGCCGCAAATGATGAAACACCTTCAATTACCGATTCTATCAGTAAGTTACCATCATTCAATGAAAATGGAGAGATTGTAACATCAAGCTCAATTGCTCCTGACACCAACAATACCAGTGAGGTTAAGACTGAGCCTTCTGTTCAATCTGTAAATGACAGTTCTTTTGAAAACACTGAAGTTAAGAGCAATGTAAACAATGCTGAGACTGCACCAGCAAATGATGAACCTGTTTATATAGGTGCTACTGTTAATTTAAATCCTGAAGCAATAAAAGCTACTAATGCAGATAATACAAATGTAGCTATTGAAAATTCTGTTTCTGACTCTTCTTTGGTTCATGTACCTTCTAACTCAAATAAAGTTACAGCTGATGACTTTACTAAAGTTGTTCAGGAGTTATCTTCTGATAACTCAAAAGATAAGAAAAATGAGGTTAAAACTGATAATAATGAGATTTTAACTCCTCAGGTCGTAGAGCTTACTCCTGATGAGCTTTTAAGAAAAGCTCAGGAAGAAGCTTTAGCTCAATTGCAAAGCAATCAGAGCTTAAACCAGAAGTTGAAAGAAGAAGCTGCTGCATTAAATAAGAATGTTGATGCTTCAAATTTGCCCAAAGAAGATAACAAGTCTTTTATAGAAGATGATAAGGCAAATTTAAATGCAGAGTTGCCCGATGCTGTAAGTGAAGGTTCTGTATCAGCTCCGATTGAAACTACTCCTGCAGCTTCTAATCTTAATGCATCAACTGATAAAGCTGCCACGAATGCAACTCGTACGGTAGCAACAAATGGTATTGCAGAGAGTACTGATAAAGAGCTTGTAATAAAAGTAAATTCCATTGCACAAAGCTCTGTAATAGGATCTGCTAAGGTAACTAATAACAATACAAAGCTCACCAATACAGATGACATGAGAGCTGATACTGATTTATCTAAAGTACAGGAATTCATGTCATTAACAAAAGCTTTAGCTCTTGAACTTCAAAAGGGCAGTTATACTGACTCTGTACCTGTAATTAAAGCTCATACTTACTCTCAGTCTTTAAATCAGGCTATTACAGAGACTTTAAATGGTCAATTAGGCTCTAATCACAATGCAGTTGAGGGTAATTCAATTGGAGTATTTTCAAATGAGGTCTCATCTATAAATGAAAACAAGGTAATTGAGACCGCTTCAATCCAGCCTCAAGTCTTAGTCCAGCATCAATCTGTGCTACAGGACAAGACCTCAACAGCACAGAATACTCAAATTTCAGAAAATAATAGTGTCTCATCTTCATCTGAGGTGCCTTCAGAGTATTTTTATGAAATTCCTGTTGATGCTTACGAGTCAGATATTGATCCTGTAGATAATTCAATTGTCGATGAAAGTTATGATAATGATGAGTTCTCTGAAGGAGCAAGAGTAAAGGGTAGTGATCTTAAATTTGATTACATTGGTGCTAATGAGAACAGTACTAATGCAGATGGAAATCCAGCAAAATTCCGTGAATCTACTTTAAAACTCATAGAAGAAGATCAGCAGTTTGAGAACAAGCGCTTAGGCAGAAGACTTGAGTCTTGTGATTTTTATGACAGAGTTTATAAGAATGATGCCTGGTATCAGGATATTGTTAAAGCAGGCTACAACGATGGTCCTGTTTATTCTGCTTTATGCTACACCAATAGAGTTGTAAGCCCTGATGATCCTTATTCCTGGGTTTTGCAGATCTCATCTGACTTCCAGCTTTTGTTCATCTCACCAGAATTCCATCATAACTTAAGAACTAAGTTCTCCATTGAACAGGAGCATCCTGTAGAACTAAAAATTGAAAAGGTGCAGGGAATACCTCGTGGCTGTCCTGAAGATCTAGCAAGACACTTCTATGTAAAAGAAATTGAAGATACACGTCAAAAGATGTCTAAAGATAAGAATGTAAGTCTTCTTTTAGAGCATTTAGGGGAAGATATTAGAACCTTGAATTTGAGCTTATACAAGCAAGAAGATAGTAAGGCTCTAACCAAGAAGTAAGTTAATCTTTAAAAGCTTGTGCCTTTGTGTTTTGATGTAATCTTATAAAACAAAAATCCCGTAATCGCATTTTATTACGGGATTTTTTAATTCATTTTAGCTTAATCCCAGCCGCTGCCACTATCCTGATCATCCTCATTTTTACCAGAATTTAGTTTCATAGAGTTCCAAATTCTGTTGGTGATCTTAGTCATCTTAGATGAGGTTGGCTTTACAAAGTACATTGTCTTTATCTTGTCTTCAGGGATATTAAATGAAGGATTATCTTTTAAATCCTGGTCAATATTTTCAATAGCTGCATTAACAGGTAGCAGGTAACGGATCTCGTTGGCTACATTAGTTGCAACTTTAGGATCCTGCAGATAATTAAACCACTTTAGAGCATTGTCATAGTGATCTGCGTTAGCAGCAATAGTCCAGCAGTCAAACCAGAATATAGAACCTTCCTTTGGGATAGTGTACTCAATGTTGATCTTTTCGGCCTTTGCTCTTTGAGCTGCCTGCAGAACATCACCTGAGTAACCTACAGCTACACAAACTTCACCTGAAGCTAAATCGTTAATATAACGTGATGAGTGGAAATATGATACATTTGAAGCAAATTTAGTTAAGATATCCAAAGCTTCATTATAATCAGATGCTTTCTCTGAGCTTGGATTTTTACCTAAATAATGCATTACAACAGAGGTTATCTCAATAGGTGAATCTAAAACAGCTATACCGCACTGCTTTAACTTCTTAGCATTCTCTGGTTTAAAGAGAATGTCCCATGAATCAAACTTAAAGTCTTTTCCAAAGATCTCTTCAATTTTATCTTTGTTATAACCAATTCCAACAGAGATCTCTGTATATGGGTAAGCATAGCTGTTGTCAGGATCAATTGACTCAAGAGCTTTCATTCTTACAGGATCTAAGTTCTTCCAATTAGGGATCTTAGATTTGTCAATCTTTTGTAGAGCACCAGCTTTGGCAAGTCTTGGAACATAGTAGCTTGTCATCATCACTGCATCAAAACCTGATTTTCCTGATAATAGACGAGCCTCTACTAACTCATTACTGTCAAAAACAGCATAATTAGCTTTAAGACCTGATGCCTTTTCAAAATCAGCAACAGTGTTTTCGCCGATGTAATCGCTCCAGTTCCAGATATTGATATCAGATTTAGCCTGAGCAATTGTTGCAAAGCTAGCGATGCCTAATGCAACAATAGTTTTTGACAGATTCTTCATAAGCAATTCCTAAAATTTGAAGAACAAATAAATATAAAAAGTTTTTTCATTTTCGTGAATTATAAATATTTCTTCATGAGATACAACAAAAAAAATTGTCTATTTTGAAAATTACTTTTTGTTAAAATGAAGCTCTAAAAATAACTTCTTATTTTTTAAATGGTTAGGTTTTATAGAATTGAAATGTATTTAAGAAAGGTAAGTTGGACAATGAGCACATTTTATGATTCTATAATTGTGTATTAGAGCTAAAAAGTGACATTTGATAAACAGTCATATATAAGAGCATCAGAGCTGTTTTGATCTGATGCTAATTTTGTTATTTCAACTTTTTTACAGTTACAAGACAATCCTTTTTACAAAATACTAAGCCATAAGCGTAGATCTCAGTAATCTTTGACGTTTTTACAAATGGTAAAGCATAGTTTTTCTCTTCAATCTGAGATAAAGCATTAGAAGCTAGCTCATCCATATCCGCTTCATTAGAGGTAGCTTTAATCTCGATGATTACAGCTTTGGTATTACGTTCTACTTTGAAGGTAATATCTGGATATCCGCTACCAGACTCATAATTAGAGTGGTAGTCAGAGATGATATTTTCACAACAGGTAAAAATACCATTGATAAAGCCATGGTAGTAATTCTCGAGAGGAGCTTTAGTTGCTGTATCTCTGATTGAGACATATTTTTGTAACATATCAAAGAAGATGTCATAAGTTTCTTTTTGATTGCCACAAGACAAAGCATCTACTAACTTATTATGTAGATTTAGTTTTACAAATTCAGAACTAAATCGTGTTTTTATGTTGTGTTCAAAACACTCAAGTATCTCTAGGTTAGGAATTCTTGCAAAGATTTCTTTATTGGTTTTACTGTCTTTAGATAACTCTGCTTCATCTGTCTTTTCCCAATCTACAGTCAGATAACCAGTATGTAGAAGTAGTGACCAGAAATCATCAGATTCATGCTGTGACAAACAGTCATAGTTCATGGATTCATTTAGAATAAAGCTAATCGACTTACCATCAACTATATCCTGCATTTTTGGGGGGCATTATCAGTTAAATAACCAATATAGCCTGATAAGGATTTATCTGAGGTTGTGCCTTCCCAGTAGTTTTCTAACCTGTTTAACTTTAAGGTTCCCTTAAGATTCTTTTTGTAATAATCACTAATGAAACTTACTATATCCCATGGACAGAAAATCTCTTTGTCATAAAACTTGTATCCGTCATAATGCTCTTTTACTTTTTGAGCAAAGTTGTCCATTTTATAGTCTTTTAAGAACTTATAGGTTTCTTCTTTGGTAAAACCAATGATTCCTGTATAGTCTTCGTTTTCAGAGAGGATTGTATTTACCTTAAGGTTATTAACACCTGTAAAAAGACTGTTCTTAGCAACCTTTAAGCAACCGGTGATAATGACTTTGGTGAGAGTCTTTTGATCTTTTAAAATACCTAAAAAGACTTTCATGAGGGTTACCATGTTATAGTGGTAGGAGGCCTTGTAAGGCTTATCACCATCATTTAGCTTTGCATTCTGTATGTCATGATATGAAGCATTAGCTAAAGGTACATCATACTCATCAATAAAGAGTACTGGGTACTTGCCGTACTCTTTATAAAGAGCTGTAGCTATGGTACTTAATGAACCTGTCAGGTAATCTGAATTTTCAAATTCTCTTAAAAACTCTACCTTAAGAATTTTGCTTAATTTGTCTTTATCTTCTTTATCTAATTTTGTACTGCTTAAAAGATATCTATAGTTTTCAGCGATTTTGCTTACTTCCGCTGCAAAATTTTTATAAGCAATATCAAAGGTAACACCATCAACATTTTTTAGAGAAATGCTGATAACAGGATACTGTCCCATGAACTTAGAACAGAACTCTTTATCTTCTAATATCTTGGTGCCTTGAAAGTATTTAAGCTGTAATGAGGTATCAAAAGGCTTTTCAGAATTTATCTTTAAGAAAGACTCAAACATGGTCATGAGCAAAGTCTTACCAAAACGTCTTGGTCTTGTAAACAACAGAACTTTTGTAGAACTTGTAAAAACAGTCTTTATAAACTCTGTCTTATCTACAAAGTAACAATTACCGTCTTTTAGCTCTTCATAACAGCCAGGATTATCTGGTAGTAGTAAAAATTCTTTATTGCTCATTAATCAATCTCTATTTCAATAAGTAACTTTACTTTAAATTATAAAGTATTTACCTTCATATATACTGTTTTTACTGACTATATGGTGACAAGGAACAAGCCAATTGCTTTTTGAACTATTTTTGTCGCCATAATATTTCTCAAAATTCTTTGCTAACTCCTTTATTATAAAGGAATTACATCATTTCTTATAAGGTTATTTTGGGTAAAAAATAATTAGTGGAACCTAATCCACATTTATTTTAAGTTCAGCTAAAGAGAAAGTCCTACCCTATAGAGTGTTCCTTCAATTAAAGTCATACAGTATCAAAGCTCAGGTTGACCTGATTTCGTTTAAATTTTCTATGATCATGAGTCAGTCTTTGCTGCTACTTCAATATATTAGATCTAATAGTGTATCTTGAACTTCAGTGCCAAATTCTATTAGAAGCATGATACTTAGTACTGCTATTATTGGTAATGCATCTTGGAGAAATCTAAGGTGCTGGTGCTTTGAATATTGCCGATTTTATTAACGGTACAAACATTGTATTAAACTTGGACTTAACCAGCTTTTGAGTAGTTGAATAATCACTTTTATTTATATACCTTTAATTGCACAAGTTTGCTGAATTATCGTGTCTGATAGACTGCATCAAATTGATAAACGTTGAGTAAATCACATGCTAAAATGTAAGATAAAGTTCGTTGCCTATTTCATTTGTTGTCTATTCAAAAATTCTCTACAATACACATAAGGAGTCAACAATGGGCAGAATAATTACAATTAGCAATCCTAAAGGTGGCACAGCAAAAACTTCAACAGCTGTGAATTTGTCTTGCGCATTAAGAACTGTTAATAAAAAAGTTCTTTTAATCGATTTTGATCCGCAGAGAAGTTCTAGTGTAGCCTTAGGCTATGAGTACACTGATGTTGAACACAATATAGCAACGGCCGTACTAGATGGTGTAAGTGCTGATAAATGTATAACACCTTACCCAAAAGGCGGTTTTGATGTGATCCTGTCATCTGAAGATTTAGTGGCACTACCTACGGTCTTACGTGAGGATACAGAACCTGCTTCAAGATTAAAAAAAGTCATTGCAAATTTAAAAGATAAATATGATTTTCTAATTATAGACACTCCGGCTAGCATGAACCTAATCACTATCAATGCTCTGTGTGCCGCTGATTATCTTGTGCTTCCTGTATGTTGTGACATGTTTGCTATCGACTCCATGAAGACACTGCTTGACAATCTTTTAGAACTAAAAGAAAAGCATTTATCAAAATGTAATCTTTTAGGTATCCTAAGAACAATCTATGATCCAATGCAACCATTAGCCTCAAGAATTAGTCACGAGCTTGCAGAATCTTTTAAAGATCTTTTGTTTGCAACAAAGATAAGCTATAACCCCAAAATTTCAGAGTCCTCAAGTGCTGCCTGTCCAGTACTTGTGTATGACAGAACATCTTTAGGTTCTAGAGAGTATCTGTCTTTTGCCGGAGAGATCTTAAAAAAGTTACGTCAGTTGCAATAGACTGACGGCAAAATCTTGTCAAAAGAATTTGCTGCATTTTTTCTAATTCACTGATCTTAAAGAAGAATGTATTTCTGGCATATATCTTGCTCTTCAGAAAATTATAATTTCTGGAGAGAAGAATTATGTCAATCACGATACAAACAAATCTTGCCTCAATCACGTCGCAGGCTGATTTAAGAAAATCTAATCTGACATCTGCTGATGCAACCAAAAGATTGTCTTCTGGTTCAAAAATCAATAGTGCTAAAGATGATCCTGCAAATTTGCAGATCTCACATAAATTTACTTCTCAGATCAATTGTCTTGATAGGGGGAATAGAAATTCATCAGAAGGTGAGGCTGTAGCTCAATTAGCTGAAGGTGCTTTAGCAGAGGATTTTACAATATTGCAGCGCATCAGACAGTTAGCTATTCAGAGTGCTAATGGAACCTATAACGAACAGGATAGACAAACTATACAGTTTGAAGTCAATCAGTTGTGCAATGAGATAACACGTGTTGCTTGCAAGACTACATATGGTGGAGCTCAGATCTTAAATGGTAAGTCTGAGCACAGTCTAATCAATGACGATGGCAAACTCTCTTTGCAAGTAGGAGCAAATGCAAACACTACCATCGATCTCGATTTGTCTGTATCTTTTACCATGTCTTCAATGCAGGCTCATATAGGGGGTGTTTCTGATGGTAATGGCTATAATGATGCTAACAAAACCTTTGATGTTTCTACCACAGAGAATGCTCAAAAGGTTTTAGAGAGTATCGATGACTATATTGCCTTTATCGATTCAAAACGTTCTGATGTTGGAGCTGTTTCAAATCGATTGAATAGTACTATCAGCAATCAGGAAAACATGCACGAAAATGAGTCGGATGCCCGTGCAAGAATTACTGATGCTGACTATGCTGTTGAGTCTTCAAGACTGATTTCAGCTAATATCTTAGAAAATGCCACTTCTCAGATGATGATGCAGGCTAATGCATATCCACAGGTTGTGGCAAATTTACTAAGTTAATTGTAACTGATAAAAATATGATCATCTTTATAAAGTGATTTTTAAGCGAGTTCCACATTTTTAGGAATTACTAAGGCTTATCTAATTTAATCTGGTTACTATTACAAAAACGAAGTAATGATGTATCAAAAACTAGACTTAGTTTTCATTGATGTCATACTCTGCATTCTTTTTGCATTTAGGGCAGGGTATGACAGACAGATACTCTTGAGCACATTTAGGGTCTTTTAAATCAAGATAAGGAGTGTTGCATCCTAAACATGCTACAGGTTCTGCCTTCTTGTTTACATACATTTCTAAAATCGCATGGAAGTTATCAAACGATGGAAAGTTATGTAGCTTCTTGCTCTTAGTAAAGCAGTTCTGATAATTAACATTAAGATTAGAACAGACAATGTATACGCCAATTGCTAAGATATTTGAGATCTTGTCTGGTATTGAATTTGTGTCAAAGTGCATTGTTGAAGCTTCTTTATTAGTAAGAACACGACAGCAGATTGTATAAAGAGCGATCATCAACATTATGTAGCCTGAAAGCTCTTTATCAGAGAGAATAGGCAAAATAGAACGCATTTTTTTGTAGCTTTTCTTAGGTGATGCCTCATAGAACTCGGATAATGTTCTGTAATGTAAAGATGTGATTTCATGATTTAAAGACTTAGAACAGCCGGCACTAGCTAAATGGTAGGCAGTTAGACGATTTATCAAGTCGACCTTTAGTGGAGGTGATAAGTCACTATTGGTAGCAAGCTTTAACTGTAATAGATCTTCTAAACAGGAGAGCAAAGTAGGAGTTGAAGTATTGATTAGATGTGAAACAAATTCACTTTCCGAACGTGTAGCCAGCTCTAAATTCTCAACAATGTCGAAGATAGAAAATCCGGATAGTCTTGATAAAGAGGCAATAGGTGATTCTGTCATTCTTAAAAAGTCTAGCTTATGATCTACGCTAACTTTTGAAATAAGAGAATAATCTCCAAATAAATGAGCATCAGTTCTGGCTGCTTTTGCCATCCATAAAGTTAATTCATCAGGAATGTGATTGAAGATGAGGTTGTATGCTTGTGAAATCTTTAACTCAGTTCTTGTAGAGATTTCATAAAGAGAGGCCACACAATCTTTGGCATGTTGCACTAAGTTGATATCGTTTGCTGTAGCAGTTTTGAACCTTGAGTAGTAAATCCAAGGATTATTTGATGTATGATTCATAGGTTTATCCTATATTAAATAATTGTGAACAAGATCACAATTTTGAGCGGCTTATTATACTGGTATTTTGACTTCATGCAAGTAAATTTGGCTTAAAAAAGCCATTTGTTTGCAAAAAATCTGAATAGCTTTAAACTTATTTATCATTGTCTAATTATTGATACATAAGGCTTGTAGAATCTGAAAAGTAAAAATACTCAGTATGAAAAAATTTATTTTTTATGCAAAATCATGCAAATTATTTTTTCAAAGGTGCGGATTTACTGTATTTGAGAAGAGCTTTAACTTTAGCTCTTATTCACACAATGAACAGTTTGGTGGAAGTGATAACAGAGAATTTTAAACGAAAAAGCGCACATAAGATGATAGTGCGCTTTGAAAAAGATTAAGTGAAGATTAGTTCTTCTTAGGAGGAATTAAACCTACCTGAAGATCTTCAGCGGTATAGATATGCTCGTTATCACAGAAAACCTTTCCGTCAGCGATACCCATGATTAGCTGACCCCTTTCAATGATTTTCTTTAAGTTGATTTCGTATCTTACTATTTTAGCGTTATCTAAAACTTCGCCTTTAAACTTAACTTTGCCAACGCCTAGAGCACGACCTTTACCTGGACCGCCTCTCCAGCCTAAGAAAAAGCCTACTAACTGCCACATTGCATCTAAGCCTAAGCAACCAGGCATTACAGGATCACCAGGGAAATGGCACTGGAAGAACCAAAGATCTTTATTGATATCTAGCTCAGCTTTAACAAAACCAAGACCGTGCTCTCCACCTTCAGCCTGAATATCTGTAATGCGATCAAACATTAACATGTTTGGTGCAGGCAGCTGGCTGTTTCCTGGTCCAAATAACTCTCCACGGCTGCATGCTAAAAGATCATTCTTATCAAAAGAGTGGATACCACGCTCTAATAATGAAGCCATTTTCGCTCCTTAAATAAACAAAAGATTAACGTATGGAAGCTATATTAATACAAAAAAGAAAGTCTTTCCACTTTAGAAAGACTTACCTTGACTAAACTTTTATCGAGTACCAAATACTACAATTGTCTTACCATGAGCAGTAATCAGATGATCTTCTTCCATCATCTTTAAGATCCTGCCCACAGTTTCACGAGAACAGCCAACAATCTGACCAATCTCCTGACGGGTGATCTTAATCTGCATACCATCAGGGTGGGTCATTGCTTCGGGCTGATGAGCTAAGTTAACTAAGGTCTTAGCAATACGACCTGTAACATCTAAGAATGCTAAGTTACCAACCTTAGCAGAGGTAGCTGATAAACGTCTTGAAATCTGAGCCGTTAATCTCATTAAGATCTCAGGGTTTACCTGAACTAGCTGTTTGAACTTGCTATATGAAACTTCAGCTATTTCACATGAAGTCTTTGCTTTTACCCAGGCTGTACGCTTAGGATTTTCTGATTCATCAAATAGACCAACTTCACCAATAAAGTCACCCTGATTTAAGTAACTTAAAATCATTTCATGACCATCTTGATCTTTAATCAAAACTGCAACAGAACCTTTTGCTATATAGTAAAGAGTCTCTGCTTTTTCTCCTGAATGAATAATGGTGCTTTTCGCTGCATACTTATGAATATGACACTGACTTAAGAACCAGCTAATTGTAGTGTCAGTCTGAGGTTTGATGATTGAAGGCATTTTTAAACTCTAAATTAACTAAACGATCAAGCTAATCGTTTTCATGTCTTATTATTTTTTGACGATCATTTCATAAATCGCCAATACAAAATTCCGTAAAAATACGAAGCTAAGGTATTATATACATTTTTTCAGAAAAATGCCGAATTAAACACAATTTTGAATTTTAATTTTATGTTGAATTGAGCTAATTCACAGATTGCGATAATTTTGCTTGAAATTATAAATATTGAAATGCTTATTTTTAGAGGATTTGAGACCCCGGTAATGAATCCGCTGTTCATGACTCCTTGAACCAGTGAGTTCAAGTATAGCATCAGATGATAATTTAGGTTTCCACGTTAAACGGGCCTACTCACCACTATCAGGAAGATACCAAAGTCTAAAGATATCGGCTCAGGGTAGAAACGCTAGATGTCACCCCAGGGTATTCTTCTGGTAACTTTGTTACCATGTAATTATGTTAACAGATACTTTATTACTGTCAACGTTAAATTCATCTATTAAGATCAATAAGTTATACAATCTATTTAAAGTGTGAGCAAAGTGAAATTTCAGTTATTTTTGTTTGACTTTTAAAATTTATGTGCTTTTGTCCCTTCAATATTAAACCTAATTGGAATATGGCATATTTATGGCTTTTATTTAAGAAGCATCGTTAGAGATTTTTGAAGGAATAATCTTTACTATGAATTGGCAACTATAACTATTAGAAGGCAGATTGCTGTTAAGACTACAAGAAAAACTGACTTTCTAATGAAAGATAAATACTCTTCTTTTTGAACTAATACGTTTATATAACGCTGTCTTGCAAGATACGCCTCTTCTTCGTTAGGATAAGGTTCATATTCTATACCCAAAGGTATATTAGCTTTTTTAGCATTCTCAAGAATGTGCCTTAGACGTAATGATACTTTTTCTTTATTCTCATCTTGCAGTTTTAAAGACAAAACATATTCTTGAAGATACTTCTCAGGTTCCAAATCATTTAAAAGATCCATGATTTTACGGCTTTTAAAGTCTGAAATTAAATATTCTTTCAGCTCGTACTTAAGATAATGTAAATCAAATTTCATGATAATGTTGCTATAGTTTATTTTATTGTGGCACATACATTAAGAATCATAACTTTAAAGTGCATGCCTTTTTGCATCCGTTGATAAAGAATTAGAAACATCTTATAAGATGTAATAAATCAAAAAAGCGGCTTACCTCAAAAAGACGTAAACCGCTTGCGATTAGATTACAAACTTATTAGATCTGCTCTGGGATCATTCTGATATGACCGCAAGGGCATTCCTGAGCACAAACACCACAACCTTTGCAGTAGTCATAGTTGAACTCATAGCCTTTACCAGCACCTAGTTTTACGACAGCACTATCAGGGCATACACCGTAGCAGTTATCACACTCCATGCAGTTACCACATGACAGACAACGACGTGCCTCAAAGATTGCATTCTCTTCTGTTAAACCAAACTGAACTTCATCGAATGTATTTGAACGACGAGCTACTTCTAATTCCTGACGTACAGTCTTAGGAGCATCAGTGTAGTACCAAGGGTGCATATCCTCAAACTTTGCAATTTCATGCTTCTCAGCCTTCTTGTAAGTCTGACCGTTTAAGTATGCGTTTACGCTACGAGCTGCGTTCTTACCCATACCAATAGCATGAGTTACAGTTCTGTCCTTAGTTGCAACGTCACCTGCAGCAAAGATACCTTCAATTGAAGTCATCTTAGTCTCTTCATTGATGATTACGTTATCTTTATCCATCTTCAGATCTGATAACTTAGTTAAAACTGATTTATCAACATTCTGACCGATAGCTAAAACAACTGCATCAGCTGGTAACTCTTCATACTGACCTGTTGGCTGTGGTTTACCATTCTCATCTAACTCCATCTTCTCAATCTTTAGAGAATCCTTTGAAGCAGATGCAATGGTTGATAACCACTTAACCTGAATGCCTTCAGCAATAGCAGCATCCATTTCTTCAGCATTAGCAGGCATCTTGTCGCGGTTACGACGATAAACGATGATAGGCTCAGCACCAATTCTGCGTAATGAACGAGCAACGTCAACAGCGGTATTACCACCACCGTAAACAGCAACCTTACGAGCAATCTCAATGTCACCGTTGGTCTCAATCTGTCCTAAAACGTTTAATGCGTTTATAACGTGGTTGGTATCACCCTGAGGAATATCTACGTTTGTTGAAATTGAAGCACCTAAACCTAAGATCACAGCATCATATTTGCCGTTCTTCTTCTCAGCTTCGATATCTTCAACCTTGCGACCGCATTCAATGGTTACACCCATGTCAGTGATACGTTTGATTTCAGCGTCTAAAACGTTTCTTGGCAGACGGTATACAGGAATACCATAACGCATCATACCGCCAGGTTCTTTACCCATCTCAACGATGTGAACAGTGTGACCAAATCGACGTAACTGGTAAGCTGCTGATAGACCTGCAGGACCTGCACCGATGATTAGAACTTTTTTACCAGTCTCACGAGCAGGGCGCTTGAATGATAGATTGTGCTCAATAGCATAATCACCTAAGAAACGCTCAACTGAATTAATACCTACGCTTTCATCTAAGAAGCCACGGTTACATTTGCCTTCACAGGTGTGATAGCAAACACGACCCATACATGCTGGTAGTGGGTTCTCTTCAGTTAAAATTCTCCATGCGTGCTCATAGTCACCTTCTGCAGCATAGAATAACCACTGCTGAATATTCTCACCAGCAGGGCACTGATTGTTGCAAGGTGGTAGCTTAAACACATTAACAGGACGCAATGTACGCCATGAACCAGTGTGGTTTCTTAAAGATGTTGCTGGATCAAGGGTAACAGCAAAAGCTTTTTGTAACATAATTTACTATCTCCTTAAACAGCAGAGTTACGCTCGTAAGCCTGAATAGCTACAGGTGTGCCATTTGGCTCTTCATCACCTAACAGACCGAAGTTCTTAATATTGGTATCGCAAAGAGCCTGCAGTCTTGCAACCACATTAGGATCTGCTTTCTTACCGGTTAAGTGAGCATATCTACGCTGCATCTTCAGATAGTTGATTACAGGCTGCTTCTGACGGATCTTTCTTACAGATGTGATCTTACCGTATTCAGCTTCATAAACAGGGTAGAAACCAGTTTCCATAGCCATACGTGCTACAGTAACTGTTGAATTTGAGGTCAGACCCCAACCTAGTGGGCATGGAACTAAGATCTGGATGAATCTTGCACCATGGAATTGCATTGCCTTGGTAACCTTGTACTCAAGATCTCGAAGATCAGCTACAGTTGCTGTTGCTACGTAAGGAATACCGTGAGCCATTGCAATTAGAGGTACATCTTTACCTTTACCCCAATCCGCACCTGGCTTATCGCCAACTAACTGAGTGGTTGCAGTGCGAGCTGAAGGAGGTGTTGCAGATGATCTCTGAACACCGGTGTTCATGTATGCTTCGTTGTCATAGCAAAGATATAGAACGTCATCATTACGCTCAAACATTCCTGACAGTGGACCAAAGCCGATATCAGTAGTACCACCGTCACCGCCTTGTGCGATGATACGTGGAACATTGGTGTCGCCGTTCTTCTTAGCACGGATTGCAGCGGCAGCAGCTAAACCAGAACCTACAGCTGCGGTGTTACCAAATAGTGAGTGAACCCATGGTAATCTCCATGCTGATTCAGGATATGGAGTTGAGAAAACTTCCAAACAGCCAGTAGCATTAACAACCATAATGTTGCCATTAGTTGCCTTCATAGCAGCATCAATTGCGTATCTTGTACCTAATGCTTCACCACAGCCTTGGCATGCTCTATGACCTGAAATAAGGCCATTAGGACGGTCAGCAGATGATTGAATGGTGCGCATTGCAGGATTTAACAGACGGTTACCTACGGTATTAGAACCTGTCTGATAGAATTTAATCTTTTCTAACATTGTTTACTCCGCCTAATCCTTAACTGAATTCTCTAGAACAGACTGAGCGATTGGCCCATTCTTGAAGGTTACACCTTCAGTCTTGTCTGTGTAGCTGTTCAGAACGTCAGCATTAACATCAAACCAAGTAAACTCTTCTGTGAACTTGTCTGCTAATGCATCCTTGACGATACCTCTAATAGTAGTACCGAAGATAGGACGTCCACCAAGACCTGCAACAACAGTCTTAACATCGCAGTTTTTGCCTTCCATAGCTCTCTTAACTTCTGGGCAAACAATACCACGAGCACCAAATGAGAAAGCTCTCTCTAAGCAGATAACCTTCTTGGTGTCGCCAATTGCCTTTGCCATAGCCTCATATGGGAATGGACGGAATGACTTCAATGAAATAATACCAACATTGATACCTTCAGCCTTCAATCTGTCGATCTCGTCTTTTGCAGTACCAACAGTTGAGCCCATGATCACTAACTTAAGATCTGCATTTTCGCAGTTGTAGCAATCTAATAGACCACCTGACTTAGAACCGGTTAGGTCGCGGTATTCTTTTGTTACCTTTTCAATAACCTTTAAAGCCTTAGCCATCTTACGCTGCTGTAAGAAACGAACTTCTGTGAAAGCCTCTGGACCTACCATTGCACCGATTGAAACAGGCTCTTTAGGAGTTAAGTACTCACGTGGCTGATATTCAGGTAAGAACTTGTCCACTGTTTCCTGTGATGGAATGTCTAATCTCTCAAAAGCGTGAGTTAGAACGAATCCGTCCATACATACCATAACTGGAAGACCAACTTCTTCTGCGATCTTGAAAGCCATAATATGAGTATCAACAGCATCCTGGTTTGATTCACAGAATAACTGTAACCAGCCTGAATCACGCTGTGACAGTGAATCTGAATGGTCATTCCAGATATTGATAGGACCGCCGATAGCACGTGATGCTACAGTCATAACAATAGGAAGACCTAGACCAGAAGCAGAATAAACACCTTCGGTCATGTATAGAAGACCTTGTGAAGCAGTAGCTGTATAAGTACGAGCACCACCTACTTCAGAACCGATTGCAACAGAGATTGCTGAGAACTCTGATTCAACGTTTAAGAAATCGCAATCTTTTAAGGTACCGTTTTTAACAAACTTACCAACATTTTCTACAATGTGAGTTTGTGGAGAAATAGGGTAGGCACAAACAACACCTGGACGACATAGGGCTACAGCCTTAGCTACACCTAATGATCCTTCGATCTGCTCAAGCATTCTTTGCCTCCTCTTTAATGAAGTTATAAGCTAAAGCTGCAGTCTCAGCATTAGCGTCACCAATTTTGCCAGGGTAACGTGCCTGGAAAGCTTTTTGTACAGACTCCAACTTTAAGATGCCTGTTACAGCAGCTAAAGAAGCAAGCATTGGAGCTCCTGGTAGAGGCTTACCAATCTTCTGCATAGCAAAATCAGTTGCAGGAACAGTAAATACATGTCCTTTTGGTAACATCTTTACAATCTCTGGAACAACTTTTTCAGGATCTTCTTTTGAATTGATAACAACGTATCCATTCTTATCAAGACCTGCAAAAACATCAACTGCACCTAACAGGGTCTTATCTTGAATCAATACAACGTTTGGTTCCTGAATAGGCTCATGAGTGCGGATTTCTTTATTATCAATACGAGCATAGGCAACAACAGGTGCACCTGTACGCTCTGAACCGAAGCTTGGGAAAGCTTGTGCATAGTGGCCTTCGTAGAAAGCGGCTAAAGTCAGCATCTCTGCAGCGGTCACAACACCTTGGCCTCCACGGCCATGTAATCTAATCTGAAGCATTAAGGCTCCTCGTTTGCAGTGTGTGTTTAAAAAGGTTTAAAAAACCGTTGTAATAATTTTAGTGGGAATTTTCAAAATGACAAATTTATGAAATATTTTGATCAGAATTTATGAAAATTTGTCTAAAAATGAAAATTTAAACAATGTAACTTAAAAATGTAGGATATATAAGGGATTGTTTTAATACTAAAATGTCAGAAATAGGTAAATCTTTGAGATTTTTGTGTAAATTTATAGTGATATTTGTTAAAAGTTTTCAAATAAACATAAATTATATATTAGAATAAAAAAAATAAAATGACTAATGATAAACATGGTATTTATAAAAGTAAGCATACTCTAACAAGAGCTTAATATTTTCATAAAATTTGATTATCATAAAAAAATTTTTTATTATTAAATGTAGTTTAATAACTTGTTTTGTAAAATGATATAATTTGATTAAATCGCTATTGTCATTTTAGTGATCAGTTTTTCTAATTTTCATTATTTAATGTGATTTTTGAAATTCACTGATCTTTTGCTACTAATATCATTAATTTTATAAGTTCTTCTTATGATTGAATCTTCGGTCACTATTACCTCTAAACAAATTAGAGAACAAAATCTGCAACTTGTAAGACGAGCTTTGCATAAAGAGCAAATCTGCACTGCTTCAAAATTAAAAGAGATGACAGGATTATCTGTTGTTACTTTAAATAAGATCTTATATTTACTAATAGCCTCAGGTGAAGTTCTAGAAGGAGGCAAATCATCTATTCCTAATGGCAGACCTGCTACAACTTATAGATTCAATGAGATGAATAAGTTAATACTGATCCTTTCTATATATATAAGATCTGGTAATAAATATGTAGGTTACTCAGTCCATAATCTCTTTGGTGAATGTTTAGAAAGACGAGAAGAGTTAATTGACGAAAAAGATTCTATCCAAACCAATGAATTTAAGATTGGTATGGAACGATATGTAGAAAGATATCCTAAGATCTCTGTTATCGGAGTTTCAATGCCGTCAGATGATGTTGGAGGCCGTGTCGGTAGTGCAATTCGCCATGACAGTCAGTCTAAAAGACTGTCTAGCCATTTGGAAAAACACTTTAACATTCCAATCTTTTTTGAAACTGATATCAATGCTGCAACCTTAGGTTGCTATAAAAGATGTAAAAACCAGGAGTATGTAAGTGGCATTATCTTAGTGCCTGGTAAAATTCCAGGGTGTGGCTTTTGTTATAACGGTTCTGTTTTAAGAGGAAAAGACGGCATGGCAGGTGAGATCCGATATTTTCCAATGTATAACGATGTAGGTGTTTTGCCTTCAGAATCGTTGCAGGCAGACGATCTGGCTATAAGAACAATTAGAGCGGTGATGTGCGTTTTAAATCCTGGATATGTTGCTATCTATTCAGAAACTTTAAAACCAGGACTTATAGAACGTTTAAAAAAGCAAATCTCAACAGCTGCAGAAGAAGCATTACTCCCTAAAATAGAAATTACTGACAATTTAAGAGAAGACACTGTATCGGGTATGGTAAGTTTGTGTCTGAAAAAAATTGAGCAGAATGGTTAAACAAAATTTAAAAAATCTCAGTATTAAAATTTAAGGTGACGCTGATAGTAAGGATCAAAAACGCTTCAACGCACTTGATTAAGGATATCTCTTGTGAAATTAAAGTTGTCATTTTTATTGAAAGATTAAAATTGGCAGTATTCATACTTTAAGTTTAGATAACTTATTCTGTTTTAAGAGATTTTTTTTAAAGAAAAAAAGTTACTTTCTTTTATCGATTTAATCTAAATAGTAAAATTTATGGTAGTATTATTTTATCACTTTGAGAGGTTACGTCGTTTTATATATTTTTGATATCAAAATGAGGAAATCAAGGTTGAATTATATATTGAACTAAAGTAATCAATCCTTAGGTATATAACAACAATTATTAAAAGTAGAAATTTAAAGCTCAGCTTTAGTTTTTATTAAACAGTTTCACAATTCCTAAATTGACATATTTAGTATGTAATATCAGTCTCTCAGATTTATCAAAGTAAGGTAAGTATCATGGCTAAAAACAAAAATCCAGAGAAGGATACAACAAAGAAATCTGATTTATCTGCAAATGCATCCAACAAATGGAGCAGAAAGCGTCGCATTGAATTTATTGATTTCAGATTAAGTATTGACGGAAAGATCAATAGAGCTGACTTGGTTGATTTTTTCGGTATTTCCATTCCACAAGCTTCTTTAGATCTATCTTACTATAGAGATTTGGTAACTAACTGTAACCCACCAAGAGAGAATCTTCATTACGACATGCATCAAAAGGTGTATTTAAGAACTGAGGATTTCAAACCTGTTTATCCAGACCAGTGCGGTAGTTCAAATTTCTTCAATGATTTAATTCAGTATGCAAAGAATGAATTACCTCAAAGCAAGAACTATTTCGGCTTTACTCCTGATGTTGGCTTAGCTTGTTTACAGCCACCTAAGAGAATTATCGATGAATCTGTTCTATCAAACTTATTAGATGCCATTCGCGGTCATTTGGCTCTGCATATTGTTTATAAGTCATTATCTTCAGATAGTAATGAGGATTTCTTAATTGCACCTCATTCATTTGCTTTTGATGGTTTTAGATGGCATATCCGTGCTTACTGCTATGACAGACACGAGTTTAGAGATTACGTTCTTTCAAGAATAAGAAGTGCAGATCATCCAAAGACCCAAGCTCCTAATGACAGATTCTCAGATCCTATTGGTAACGGCTTTAGAGAAGTAGGTACCGGCAATAAGGATGATTTTGATTGGAATGAAATGGTTACCTTAGAACTTCAGGCAAATCCTGAGTTACCAGAGAATGCAAGACGAGCAATTGAACTTGATTATGGCTTACCAAAAGACGGTGTTTTAAAACATCAGGTAAAAAAAGCACTACTCTTTTATGCTGTAAGAGCTTTACATTTAACTCAAGCTTACAGAAAACTTCCTCCTGAAGAGAGACAGTTAGCCTTAGTAAATCAAAAAGAGATCGATGATATCCTTGCATCAATGGATAAATAGTAGAACAAGGCCTCCTAAATGGAGGCTTTTATGTTTCATATCATCCATGATTATTTTCACTTTGTACTATTTTTTAGTTTAGTAAAATATATTAATCACCTTTAACTATGCCTAAGAATTCAAATAGTCGCTTACAATATGCACTCTATGTATTTACATTAGGAATGCTCTGTGCCTTTGCACCAATGTGTTCTGATATGTATCTACCTTCTTTACCTGAGATTGTAACTTATTTTGATTCAAATCCTGCTCAAGTGCAATTCTCACTTACAGCATCTTTTTTAGGCTTAGCGCTAGGTCAAATTGTAATTGGGCCTGTCTCTGATGCTTATGGCAGAATTAAACCTTTATTAGTATGTTTGGTAATATTTACCTTATCATCACTAGCTTGTGCGCTCTCTCCTAATATATGCTCTTTTGTGTTCTTTAGATTGTTGCAGGGACTGTCAGCTGCCGGTGGCATTGTTCTTACTCGTTCAATTGCTTGTGACAAATTTAAGGGTAATGAACTTACCTCATTCATGTCATTTTTAATGGCAATCAATTCCTTAGGTCCAATCTTAGGTCCTATTATAGGCTCTTTGGTGGTTACCTATTTTACATGGCCAGTGATCTTTTTTATCCTAGTAGGATGGGGGCTTATCTTAATTTACTTAACCAAGTTCCATGTCCCTGAGTCATTACCTGTAGATAAAAGAGAAAAGAATGCTTTAGTTTCAATCTTAAGGATGAAGACTGATCTTTTAAACCTGAAATTTATGTTAACAGTTTTCTCTTTATCCTTTGTAATGGGCGGTTTCTTTTCATATTTAGCAGCTTCCCCGTTTGTTTTTCAAAAGGTATATGGCTTTACTCCCATTGAGTACTCTTTTACCTTTGCATTTATTGCAATATGCATCTCTATTATTGCATCTTCAGCTGGTCGTCTATCTCGCAGATTATCTGAGTTAAAAGTTGTAATCATTGCTTATGTATTACTTTTAATATCCGGTATTGGTGTTTTAATAATTTCACTTGTACAACCTGAGAGCTTTGTGCCGATTTTAGGATGTCTTGCTATCTACTGTGCCATGATGGGGTTATCTCAATCAGCAGGATTTGGTGTGGTAATTAGTTTTAAAAAGGGCGGAGCTGGCTCTGCTTCTGGTATCTTTGGTGTGATGTACTTTTTAATCGGTTCTTTAGTTTCTCCTTTTGTGGGAGTAATGGGGGAACTATCCATGATACCATTTGGAATAAACCTATCTGTATGTGCTATTTTAGCAATCGTTTTTTTATACTTTGCTGTTAGGATTAAAGATGAAAACAATTCTGAAGCTTAATAATTTAAAAAATACTCTTTTTGCAATATTTATATCTGTTGGCCTTGTGGCTACAAGCAATGCTGCAACTTTTGATAGTGAGCAAATGGCTAAGATAGAAAGCATTATCGATGAGTATGTTTCTAATCATCCTGAAGTTATACTAAGAGCTATGAAAAAGCTAGAAATGGATGAAAAGAAAAATCTTGAAGAGAATATGCTTAACATTGCTTCAAAAGTAAGGAAGTCAGATAGCATCCCACATCTTGGTAAAAGGAATGCTAAGCACTATATCATCGAATTTTATGATTATAACTGCGGATATTGCAAAGTCTTAGAACCAATGTTTGAAAGAGCTTTAAAAGACTATGACGTGCAGATCTCATTTGTTAACATTCCTGTAATTAAAGAGAATTCAAAGCAATTAGCTCTTTTAGGACAGGCTGTTTTCAATCTTGATAAGAAAAAGTACTTTAAACTGCACGAAAAGTTTATGACGCCAGGATCAATAAGTTCTGATGAAAAGTCTATTAGAAAATACCTAGATGAGATTGGCATCGATTTTGATGACTTTAAAAATGAGCTAAGCTCAGGTCGAGCACAAAAGCAGATCTCTTCAAATATTGAAGACAGTATTGAACTTAAGATTGCTGGTACTCCTTATCTAATTATTGATGGCAAAGAAGTAAGAGGAGCTCTAACAAGTTATCAAGCTTTGCAGGAACTTCTAAAATAAGATGTCTTTTTGGTTAGTCTTAGTAATTGCAATTCCAATATTATTTGTTATTGGAACTACATATAATGCCATCAAGGAACAAAAGAAGTTAGAGGATGGAATATTAAAAAATGTTCTAAAAAAGCGTGAAGAGATGAAGAAAATTAATCTTAAAAAGCAACAAAAACAAAAGAATAGTCTTAATTCTGAAGAAAATTATTATAAATAAAGATTAATAATTCACATTACAATATTTGTAACCATTTACGTAAGCTGATACTTACAATTACATTAAATATATATAAAGGACATTAAAATATATAGCTAGGAGAACATCATGAAATTGAAAGGTACATTGGCTTTATCTATTTTACCAGTTCTATTTTCTTTTCAAGCTCAGGCTTTTACAGTAGGTGTTGTAATGCCAACTCAAATTGAGCCTAGATGGTATAGAGAAGGTTTTGGTGTTGAACAACAGTTAAAAAACAACGGTTTTAATGTTGAGCTCTTCTTTAGTGGCGATATTGATGTTTCTCTGCAGCAAAGACAAATTAAAAGATTATCAGATGACAGCAATATAGATGCTTTAGTAATTGGTTCTATTGACGGTAATGCCTTAAAAGAAGCTTTAAGCGTTGCTAAAAGTAAAAAATTACCGGTTATAAGTTATGACCGTTTGATTACTGGTACTGACGCTGTTACTTATTATGCAACATTTGATAATGGTAAAGTAGGTCAGATTCAAGGTCAGTTTTTAATTGAAAAATTGCATCCTACAGTTGATGATCCTAAAAATATTGAAATCTTTTACGGATCTTTAGATGATAACAATGCCAAGTTCTTCTATGGTGAAGCCATGAAGATCTTACAGCCTTATATTGATAAAGGTGCACTAGTTGTAAAATCAGGTCAAATTAAGCCTGAGGATACTAGCATCCCATCATGGAGAACTGATCTGGCAAGTAAGAGAATGGATGCTTTAATAGAACAGGTTGGATATGCACCGGATTCAGGAGAAAAGTTAGATGGTATCCTGTCTCCTGCCGATTGCATTAGTTCTGGCATTATCTTTACTTTAAAGAAAAAAGGTTACACAGTAGACAACATCCCTGTAATTACAGGTCAAGATTCAACTCCTGAAGCTTTAAAGAATATTCAAGAAGGATACCAGGCTATGACCATTTTGAAAGATGGTAAACAGTTACAAAATGCTGTCTTAGAGATGGTAAAAGCTATCAGTCAGGGTAAAGAAGCAACCATAAATGATACCTCAACTTATAATAATGGTGTTATGGATATGAAGACTTTCTTATGCAAGCCAGAGCTTATTGATAGCTCAAATCTAAGTAAGCTTCTCTAGTCAATTTTTTTTCTTATCTATAAAAGCGCCTTACTTCAACGTGAGGCGTTTAAAGACGAACATTCTGTTAGTAATAATCCTTAATAAAATTGTAAATCTATTTACGGACTTGCGAATTATAAAAAGGTAATTTGCGAATTTTGAGACGCATTTCTCTTTAATAAAATATACAAATATCCTTTATTTTATCTATTTTTGTGATCTTTATGACATATTTGGATTATTTTATCGTAAACGTTTACGTTTTCTTTGCAAAAATCTAAAAACTGCATTATAAATATATACAGATAAAAACTTAGAGTGGTTGTAAAAAATAAACTCTAAGTAGTAACAATAATCAAGTTTTACCTTTAAGGAGAACAACATGCTACATAATATTCCTACAGTTAGTCTAGGCGTTATCGCTGTATCAAGAGACTGTTTTATCAGATCACTATCAGAGCGTCGTCGCGCTGCTGTAGTAAAAGCTTGTGCAACAGCAGGCATTAATGTCAACGAAATCAAAGTAACTGTTGAAAATGAGAATGATGCAGTTAAAGCTGTAGAAGAAGCAAAACAGGCAGGTTGCAATGCTTTAGTTGTTTTCTTAGGTAACTTCGGCCCAGAGACTCCTGAAACTTTAATCAAGAAGTTCTTTGATGGTCCTTGCATGTTTGTAGCAGCTGCTGAAGAAACAGGTAAAGACTTAGTTGATGGTCGTGGTGATGCATACTGTGGTATGTTAAATTGCTCATACAACTTAGGCTTACGTAAGTTAAAGGGCTTCATCCCAGAGTATCCAGTAGGCACTGCTGAAGACATCGCTCAAATGGTAAAGGATTTCGTACCAGTTGCTCGTACCTTAATCGGTTTATCATCATTAAAGATCATTACCTTCGGACCACGTCCTCAGGACTTCTTTGCATGTAACGCTCCAATCAAGGGCTTATATGACATTGGTGTTGAGATTGAGGAAAACTCAGAGTTAGATTTATTAGTTGCTTACCGCAAGCACGCAGGTGATCCTCGCATTAAGGATATTGCAGCTGATATGGCTAAAGAGCTTGGTGCTGGTAACACATATCCTGATATGTTAGAGCGTATGGCTCAGTTCGAACTTACCTTAACAGATTGGGCAGAACAGCATAAAGGCGCTCGTAAGTATGTAGTATTTGCAGATAAGTGCTGGCCAGCATTCCCAGAGGAGTTCGGTTTCGAGCCTTGCTATGTAAACTCACGTTTAGCTTCACGTGGTATGCCTGTTGCATGTGAGGTTGATATCTTCGGTGCTTTATCTGAGTACATCGGTGCATGCGTAACTTATGATGCTGTAACCTTGCTTGATATCAATAACTCAGTACCAGCAGACTTATTTGCTGAAGATATAAAACCTAAGTTCCCACAGTACAAGTTAACAGATACCTTCATGGGCTTCCATTGCGGTAATACTCCATTATGCAAGCTAACTGATACTACAAGCTGCAACATGAAGTTAGGTAAGATTAATTACCAGATTATTCAACACCGTCTGTTAGAGCCAGCAGGTTCACAGCCTGACTTTACTCGTGGTACCTTAGAGGGTGATTTAACTGCTGGTCCTATTACATTCTTCAGATTACAGACAACTCCTGATACCAAGTTACAGGCTTATGTAGCTGAAGGTGAGGTTCTACCTGTTGGTACTCGCTCATTCGGTGGTATTGGTATCTTTGCAATCCCTGAGATGGGGCGTTTCTATCGTCATGTTCTGATTGAGAAGCGTTATCCTCATCATGGCGCAGTTGCATTCAGCCATGTTGGTAAGGCTCTATTCAATGTATTTAGCATGCTAGGCATTGAGACAATCAATTACAACCAGCCAGCAGGCGTTCTGTATCCTACAGAAAATCCATTTGCTTAATAATCTTTGTTAACATTATTGCCAGAGCGAAAGCTCTGGCTTTTTTATTTTAGGACAGTAGTTTTATTTGAATTTCCAAAAAAAATAAAATTGAAGATAATAAATATAATTTTTATATGACAAATATAGCAATTCACTATATAATTGAATTAGTGATGTTTTAGGTAAGTCAATATGAAAGCAATTTGTCAAACAGGCTCATTTGAAGCTTTTAGCATGTATAATGCGATTTATGTAGATAAAACTGAGCTTATCTATAGTTTGGTCTCTCTTCCAAACCGTATTTTCATCTCACGTCCGCGCCGTTTTGGTAAATCTCTTACCTTAGATACCATAGCAACTTTATTTGAAACAGGTGTAGAGCCTTACTTTAAAGGAACCTGGATTTATGACAAGTGGACAGAACCTACCTATCCTGTATTAAGACTGAATTTTTTAAATTTTGATAAAAACTCATTAGAGAAATTTAATAATAAACTTAATTCTAAAATAACCGAATTTGCAGAACTTAATCATGTAACCACCTTTAAAGAGAAGGAAGAAGCTGAAGACTCCATAGACCATCTTTTGGAACAATTAAGATTGGAGAATCGTCAAATCGTGATTTTAATTGATGAGTATGACTGTCAGATGACAGCAAACATCAATAATGAAACTCTATATAAGCAATTTCAGGAAAAAATCAAAAGCTTTTATGCCAACATCAAAGATAAGTTTGCAATTAAGTTCTTAGGAATTACTGGTGTCACCAGATTAAAAGATGTAGCAATATTTTCAGTTGGCTCTGATATCAACGATATCACTAATGACAGTGCCTATTCTCAGATGATAGGTTTTACACGTGATGAGATTAAAAAGTACTACATTGATTATTTAAAGTTGGCAGCCTCCTATGAGAACAAATGTAGAGTTGAAGAAGTAACTGACACTCAGATTGAGTCTATGTTAGATATGATGGCTCAAAACTATGATGGTTACTGCTTCGATGAATTCTACAAAAAGAAAGTATTCAGTACCTGGTCTGTAAATAAATTTTTCCAAAGTGTGGTATCTAATAAATTTGTATACTTTGGAGAGTACTGGTACGACAATGGTGGATTACCATCTATCCTTGTTAACTATTTAAAAACTCATGAACTGAATATCTTTGATTACTTAGATAAAAACAAGAGTTTAAAAGTTACGGATGATGACTTTAAAAATCCAACCTCATTAACCACAATCAATCAGAATGTACTGATGTGCCAGACAGGATATCTAACATTACGTTCTTCACTTAATGATTCTAATATCATTGCTTTAGGTATTCCAAATGGAGAGATCTATAAAGCTTTAAATAAGCTTTTAGCAGCCAAATTCTTTAAAGGGACGATTGATGTTACCAATGATGCTAATGAGAACATCCTGGATGTAGGTTATGTTGAGGATATCATTAGTTTACTTAACACTATGGTCAACACTGTAACCTATGATGCCTATCCATTAAATTCAGAATCATCAGTACAGAATTATGTTAAAGCCTATCTGCTAGGGGCTAAACAGAACGTATTCTCAGAAGTTCATCAGGCTAAAGACCGAGCTGATTTAATGATTGAGACCAATAAACGCAGAATCGTCATTGAATTTAAATATGCTCAAAATGAGACAGAAGCTAAGGCAAAGCTTAGTGAAGCTATAGAGCAGATTAAATCACGTGACTATGGCAATATTGTGCCTAGAAAGAATGAGCTGTTAAGAATAGCTGCTGTCTTCAATGCAGATCCTAAAGTAAGAGCATTTACCCAATATAAATTTGTTCAGTAATTCTCACTATCCTCTCTTTATATGAAAGATCTGAATTTTCTCAGATCTTTTCTTTTCCCTACAATACTTTTATTGCTTTATTTTGACGCATTATTTTTGTGATTTTACGTTCTAATTATGTGCATGCACCAAAAATACGCATTATTCTTGGGCAAATAGCTTTTCTTTGTTGATACTCAAAATTTGAAATCGTATCTTGTAACAAAGTCAATGATGGCTTGAGTTCAAGGAGAATTTTTTATGAGAGTTACAAAAAGTGCATTATTAGCATCTGCACTAGCCTTTGCTCCTAGTGTTTTTGCTGATGAAACTGCAGCTTTAGATAGAGCTGACAACGGCTTTATTTTAATGTCTGCAATGTTAGTACTGTTAATGTCTATTCCTGGTATTGGTCTATTCTATGGTGGTTTAACCCGTTCTAAGAACGTTCTATCTACCATGGAGCAGTGCTTAGCCGTTTTCTGTATGGCCATTATCTTATGGGTTATTATAGGTTACAGCTTTGCTTTCGGTCCTGTTGAAGGTGTCTTAGGCGACTTCTTCGGTGGCTTTGGTACCATGTTCTTAGCTGGTATTGATTTCAATTCATTATCAGGAACATTAGCTGAGTATACATGGGTTATCTTCCAAGGTGCTTTCTGCGCAATTTCAGCTTGCTTGATTGTTGGTGCAACAGTTGAACGTGTTAAATTCTCTGCAATCTTAATTGCAGTTGGTATTTGGATCGTTCTATCTTATGCACCTTTAGCTCATCAAGTATGGGGTGGCGGTTTCATCGATTCTGTATTCAAGTCATATGACTTTGCTGGTGGCACTGTTGTTCATGTTAACGCTGCTGTATGCGGTTTAACAGGTGCATTCATCTTAGGTCGCCGTCATGACTTAGGCAGAGTTGCAATGGCTCCACATAACTTAGGTATTACCTACATTGGTGCTTGCTTACTGTGGATCGGTTGGTTAGGTTTTAACGCAGGTTCTGAGTTAGTAGCTGATGGTATTTCATCTCTAGCATTTATCAACACTGTTCTTTGTCCAGCAACTGCTGCAATGACATGGATGGTAGCAGAGTGGATCATCTTCAAGAAACCATCAACATTAGGTACAGCATCAGGTGTTCTAGCAGGTCTAGTTGCAATTACTCCAGCATGCGCCTTCGTAGGTCCTATGGGGGCAATTGTGATTGGTATTGCTTCTGGTTTGGCTTGCTTATGGGGTGTTCATGGCTTCAAGAAGTTCACTAAGGTTGATGATTCATTAGATGTATTTGGTGTTCATGGTATTGGTGCTATCGTAGGTGGTATCTTAACAGGCGTATTCTGTGCACCATCTTTAGGTGGAACAGGCTTCAAAGATGGTTGGGATTCAATTGCAGGCCAGGTTTATGGTCAAACCATGTCACTAGTTGTAGCAATCGTATGGTCACTTGTAGTATCAGTAATTGCTTTCAAGATTGCAGGTCTACTAGTTGGTCTAAGAGTTACCGCTGATGAGGAAGCCGAGGGTCTTGATTTGGCATCACACGGCGAGCGTGGTTACAACTTATAATCAAAGGATAAATTACTATGAAACGTATTGTTGCAATTATCAAACCATTTAAATTAGATGATGTCCGTGAAGCTTTAGCTACCATCGGTATTTCAGGTATGACAGTATCAGATGTAAAAGGCTTCGGCAGACAGAAAGGTCACACTGAGTTATATCGCGGTGCTGAGTATGTAGTTGATTTTCTACCTAAGTGCAAACTTGAAGTAGTTGTTGCAGACGATGAGGCTGATAAGTGTATTCAGGCAATCATCAATGCAGCTCATACTGGCAAGATTGGTGATGGTAAGATCTTCGTATCAGATGTTGAGAGAGTAATCAGAATTCGTACATCTGAGGAAAATGAAGAAGCTATTTAAGTAGCTCTCAAAAAAGTAAATCACCATGGTTGGTAACACGATCATGGTGATTTTTTTTTACAATATTTTGTATGAAATATCTACTTTACGTTTTCAACCTCTTTAAAAGCTCTTACCTTAGGATCTGCGTTAAATACAGCTGCGATTCTAATAAGTTCTTTTTTTACAGGAAGGATATTGCCATAATCTCTTGATTTAATCTGTTCTACGGCTTCTTTTAGCTTGATCTTGGCTTCTTTATCATTTTGAGCAAACTTTAATTCAAACACTATTCTTCTATTGTCAGTTTCTAAAATTAAATCGGCTCTACCTTTTGCTTCATGGACTTCACTTTTGGCTTCCATACCTGCACCTGCTAAATACAGTCTTATAGAATTCTGCACCGCAGCTTCCGATACAATTGGATAGTTGTCATATGGAACTGAATGCATGATAGAGTTTAAAAGAGTAATGATATCTTCAAATGAACCAATTTCAAAAAGATTTTCTCCCTTTTCATTGTCAACATTGATGTCATTGTTAAAGACCTTTAGAGCTAATAAATGAGTAATAGCTTTATGGATCTCACCATTTGGTATTCCCAAATAGATTCGTGATTTTAGAACTTTTACCTCAGAACGTAAGGTTAGGTATCCTGTCTGACACATCAATACGTTCTGATTAATAGTCGTTAATGAGGTTGGATTGATAAAATCATTAGTTGGAACGTTGATAAGATTGTCCTTATCAAGGTAATCAAACGCATTTAGCTTATGAGTTAGTAGGTAGTTAGCTAATATAGATGGTAAACCGCCATTGTCATACCAATACTCACCAAAGTACACAAAGTGATTATCTACAATGCTCTGAAAGAAATTATTTACAGACCATGTACAGAAGACCTTTTTTTTATAGAATTCATCGAAACAGTAGCCGTCGTAGTTTTGAGCTAACTTATCTAGCATTGCTTCAATTTGAGTATCAGTGACAGTCTCTACATCACAGTGGCTCTCATAGGCTACGGCTAATTTTAGATAATCTATGTAGTGCTTCTTAATCTCATCACGTGTAAAGCCAATCATCTGAGAATAGGCATTGTAATTGGTTATGTCCTTGATGTTAGATCCTACAGAAAAAATTGAAACATCCTTTAATCTGGTGACGCCTGTAATGCCTAAGAACCTTATAGAATCTTGATCTTTGATATTTGCATAAAAACTTTTGATTTTTTCTTGAAATTCTTTATAAAGAGTTTCATTGTTGATGTTAGCAGTCATCTGACAATCGTATTCATCGATCAAGATCACGATTTGACGATCTTCTAAAGATAATAGCTCTAAAAGATAATCTATAGAGTCCTCAGGTTCTGCCTTTTCAATGTAATTTTTGACGTCAATGCGTTTAGCAAATTCAGTGATTTTGGAATTAAGTTTATTTTTGAATACTTCTACTGATTTCTTATCAAATTTCAAAAAATTTAATCTTAAAACAGGGTAGGTAGGCTCAGTCCATTTGTCATAAATATATGTTCCCTTAAAATATGGTTCTACTCCATTTTCAAACAATGTACCGATTGTATCTAAGGTTAGAGACTTGCCAAAACGACGAGGTCTTGAGATAAAAACTCTTTCTAGTTTTACTAATTCACTGATAAATTTAGTTTTATCTACATAAATACAATTATTTCGATAAAAATTTTTAAATGATCCTGTAGAACTGATATCTTTCATAACCTATTAACCTCAGATGCTATACTCCTGATTGTAAAGCATAATTGGTTTCAATCATATATTTTGATTCTAAATTATTTTTTGAAGAGCTTTTTGTAATGTCGACTACATATAACTTTGAGCCAAAAGCTTTGGAAACTTCTTATGCTTAAATAGATGTCTTACCCTTGTTGAATAAATAAGACATGCACTAATAAGAGCAAAGATAAAGCCTATCCAAATTCCATAAGCTTCTAGCTTATCTGTAAACAAGCCCCAAGCTAAGGCAAATCCAACAGGAATACCAACTACCCAATAGGAAACTATTGTTCCTATAAAGATCACCTTAGAGTCTTTAAATCCCTGTAGAACACCTAAAAAGAAGCACTGTAAAGAATCAGGTAGCATATAGATGCAATTTAGGATCATCAGATTTGATGCCATTGCCAGAACTAAAGGATCTTTTGTATATAGTGAAGATATATTTTTTCTAAATATAAACACTAAAGTTGCATAGATAATAAATAAAGACAGGTTCAGTGTAAGAGCTGTCTTAATTGAGATATAGGCTTTAGCCCAGTTCTTTGTGCCCATACAAAAAGCAGATCTTATGGTAATAGTCATACCTAAACACATAGGTATCATAAAGATAAGTCCTGATACATTCAGGGTAATTGAGTGAGCTGCTACCACTGTAGGACCAAATGGACTTAAGATCACTGCTGCCACAGAGAAGCAGGCTACCTCAATAGTTCTTGAGATCCCTATTGGTAATGATAACTTGGCAAACTGCTTTAGTAATTTGTAATCAAAACGTGATGATAAATGCTCTTTTGGCTTAAAGCTCTTAAAGAACTTACCTTTTTTGATATACACATACAGTAAGATTGCACATAAGATATTGATAAAACAGCTAGTAGCGCCACAGCCGACACCACCCATTTGAGGCATGCCAAATTTGCCAAAGATAAAAATGTAGTTTAGAGGAATATCTAAAACTAACATTAAGATACCAAAGTACATGGTTGGCTTGGTGTAGCCTAAACCTTCAGCATAAGATCTTAAAACGTTGTAGATTACAGTAGCTGGTAATGATAATGATACAAAGTAAAGATAACCTGTAGCTACCTCAATCATCTTCTCATCTGATGGTACGTATGCAAAGATAAGGTGAGATAAAGCCAATAGAACCGCTACTAGCATGCCCACTACAGTGCAGAATAAGAATGCATTAAACAGGCTCTTTTCCATCAGGCTAAAATTTTTGCTAGGCAGAATGTGAGATACAGTAGGAGTTACTGCGTATGCCATTCCAGCTAAGAACAGGTATGCAGGCCAGTAAAAAGAGCAACCAATAGCAACACCTGAGATCTCAGTAGTACCAGCAAGACCTGCCATCACAGTATCAACAGTACCCATACCAGTAGCACACAACTGACCTAATAAAAATGGAATAAAAAGTCTTAATTGACTGCGTAATTCCTTTTTGTAAGCTACTGACTGTAAAAATTTTAGAATAGACATTTATCTTACCAAAGACAACAAAGCCGGTCCTAAGACCGGCTCTATAAACTTAATTATAAGTTAATGAATACGGTCACCGTTTTGAGCGCCTGAATCTACGCTAAGTAAGAATACCTCAGTAGCACCAGGTCCTGCAGCTGTAACCATACCTTCAGATAAACCAAACTTCATCTGACGAGGCTTTAAGTTGGCAACTAAAACTACCTTTCTGCCAATTAAAGACTTAGCATCAGGGTAAGCCTGCTTTATACCAGCAAATACCTGTCTTGTTTCAAAGCCGATATCTACTTTTAGCTTTAGAAGCTTTCTTGCTTCTTTAACTTCTTCAGCTTCAACAATGGTACCTACACGAAGGTCGATCTTAGCAAAATCGTCAATAGTGATCTCAGGAGCTAAAGGTTCGATTCTATCGTCAGCTTTCTTCTCATCAGTCTTTTTAGTCTGCGCCTGAGCCTGCTTTAAATCCTCTTTTGAAGTCTCAATCATAGCATCAATCTGAGTCTTCTCAATACGATTGAATAAAGGCTTAAACTTGTTGATCTGATGATCTACTAAAGGATTATCAAGAGTAAAGAAATCAAGTTTAGTATTTAAGAACTCTTCAGCATGGGCAGCAACTTCTGGTAGAACAGGCTGTAAGTAGGTAATTAAAGCTCTAAAGAGGTTGATACCATCTGAGCATACTTTCTGTAACTTGTCTTCCTGACCTTCCTGCTTTGCAATAACCCATGGAGCCTCAGCATCGATGTAGCGATTAGCTTCATCAGCTAAAGCCATGATGGTTCTGATAGCTTCAGCATAGTTGCGACTCTCATAACCTTTGATTACATCTTCACGTATTGATGCTGCTTTCTTTAAGATCTCAGCATTATATGGAGCTGAAGATAACTTACCGTCAAAACGCTTAGCAATAAAGCCTGCGGTACGTGATGCAAGATTTACAACCTTACCTACGATATCTGAGTTTACCTTGGCCATAAAATCATCTAATGAAAGATCTATATCAACTGCAGATGAGTTCATCTTTGAAGCAAAGTAGTAGCGTAATGTTTCAGGTTTTAAGAATTTCAAGAAGGTCTTAGCTTTAATAAAGGTTCCCTTTGACTTAGACATCTTAGCGCCATTTACAGTTACATATCCATGAACGTAGATATGTGAAGGTAGACGCATTTGAGCTGCTTTTAAAGTAGCAGGCCAGAACAGAGAGTGGAAGTAAAGAATATCTTTACCGATGAAGTGATCCATCTCAATTTCTGAACCTTCTTTTACGAAATCATCGTAATTGTCACCAGTCTTTTCACAAAGATTCTTCAATGAAGCCAGATAGCCCATAGGAGCATCCATCCAAACATAGAAGTATTTATCCTCAGTACCAGGGATCTTAAATCCAAAGTAAGGAGAATCACGAGAAATATCCCATGGCTTTAAGCCCTGTGTGAACCACTCTTCGAGCTTATTAGCCATCTCGGTCTGAATTACACCTGAATTCTTAATGTAATCATGTAAAAAGTCTTTTGCCTTTGGAAGATCAAAGAAATAGTGTAAAGACTCTTTTAATACAGGCTTTGCTCCTGATACTACTGAGTAAGCATCTTTTAATTCTGTAGGAGAGTAAGTAGCACCACAAACTTCGCAGTTATCACCATACTGATCTTTAGCGCCACACTTAGGACAGGTACCTTTTACAAATCTGTCTGGCAAGAACATATTCTTTTCAGGATCATAAAGCTGAGAGATGGTTTCGGTTTTAATATAACCATTCTCTTTAGCCTTTTCATACATATATGAAGAGATCTCATGATTCTCTTTTGAATGTGTTCTGTAGTAGTTATCGTAATTAACTAAGAAACCTTTTAAATCCTCAGCATGGTCCTTTGAGGTAATTTCAATCATCTGCTCAGGGGTAATACCCATCTGACCTGCTTTAATCATTACAGGTGTACCGTGGCAGTCATCACCACAAACATAGAATACTTTGTTACCAATTGCTCTGTTAAAGCGAACAAAAATATCTGATTGGATGTGCTCTAACATGTGACCTAAATGAATAGGACCATTTGCATATGGTAGTGCGTTAGTAACTAACAGGGTCTTGTTCTTTGTCATTTTACCCTCTGAAATTAAAATTATGAATTTGAATATATGCAGTAACTTTGTGTGCAACTTTGAAATAAATAATTGATATTTAAATTATATGTTACAAAAATCGACTGCTAAGGCCTATTAAGGGATCTTTATATTTAGTCTTAAATCTATTTGCCAATTATCGCGTTCTAATTTAAATTCTTTTAAGAAAGACTTAATTAGAGGCTTACTAAAAAATCAATGCGCAATATTCTACTATATTTAGCGCTTTATTGCGCAAATCTTAAGGTCGTAAAACTAAAAATAGTCTTGCTCTATCTTTTGTTTTAAAAGAGCTTACTCTTTATAGTCAATGTAAAGTTATTTACTGTGTTTCTTAAAACTGATCTGAGTTAGGAGCACAGCAATAAACATTAAAACTGCGCCTGTAACTTCTCTTTGAGTCATAACTTCTTTTAAGAAAAGAACACCAAAAACAGCTCCCATTACAGATTCTAAAGACATGATTAGAGAAGCAATAGAAGGATTGATACCTCTTTGACCTACAACCTGTAAAGTATAGGCAACACCGTTTGACATGATTCCTACATACAATAGAGCAGGTAGAGCTAAATATAGATTTGATAATGATGGCACGCCTGTAATCAGCATCATGATTAGTCCCATGAAAGAAGCTGCAAAGAACTGACCACAGGATAACATCACACCATCGACATAATTTACAAAGTATGAAATTACCAGAATATGGAAAGCAAAACCCACAGCGCAAAGAATAACTAAGGTATCGCCTAATTGCAGACTGAAACTGCCATGCATACAAAGTAAGTACAGACCAACACATGAAACAATTACCGATAAGGCAATTTTTATAGTTAATTTGTGTCCAGCGAAGATACCAATAATAGGAACAAATACCATATATAAAGAGGTAATGAAACTTGCCTTATTTACATCTGTATAGACTAGTCCAAACTGCTGGAATGATTCTGATAAAATTAAGAAGAAACCACAACTGATTGAACCTAATAGAAGCATCTTAGGTGAGTTCTTTTTAGTTCCTTTACTTAACTTTAAGTTAATCTTATTTAAAGAGTAAATTACCGGTATTAAAAATAAACCACCAATTAAGGTTCTATAAAAGGTAAAAGCAAAAGGAGATATGTGGCTGATACCAAGCTTCTGTCCTACAAAACCTGAGCCCCAAATAGTAGCTGTTATAAAAAGTAATAGATACTGTCTTAATTCAAACATTTTGTTATAAGCCTTATCCCTTAAGTGCATCGATTATATATCATCAGATGGACGAACCGTAGTAAGTTGGTATTTGCACAATATAAGATCTTTGAGAGTTTGCCATTGCACTTTTCAAAGTAGTCGTCTGCTCTTAATAAAGATGTTCTACGGCAAACTAATCGAACCGATCAACAACACATAATTTTTGGGTTCAATTGAAGCCAAACAAGTTAATATAAACTTGTAAATTAACGTTACAGATTGACTACAGTATATGATTGCTAATAATTTTTGTGATAACGATCGGCATCATTTTGTGGGCGCATAATGAATCATAGTTTCAACCATAAATTCACATATAACTCACGAATATTGTTCTTATTACACACTGTGTTATTCATTATTAGATGCTTTATGTTTGTCTATTCTCAAGGTCTTCTTCATGATACGCGACTAAATACCTGAGTTAATTGATAACAGAATTCTCTATTTGTCAGCTATAACTATCTTTTTTCAGTCGTTATGTAGTAATATATGCATTGTCGTCGGCTAAAAATGTCGTGATGCAATAAATGTACATAATAAAAATATGGTTGGGAATAATCCAAATAGTTTGACAGTTGCCTCTCCAATCAGTAGGCTAAGTAATATTCCTACTGACAAGGCTCCAAAGTTTATTCGTTCAAAAGATAGGTGTCATATTATTGTTAGAACTCCTATCTATGATGCGAAGGGAAATCTTTTGGCCTATAACTTCAGATATACGGCAGGTGAAGGCAGTTTCAGACCAGATGAACTACAGAGAAAACACGTAAAACATGTTTTAATTGGATTTTACATTCGCCGTCATATCGAGCAGTTTACTCAGGACAATGCTTTGGCAATGACAGAGTTGCCATTAAGCCCTGAGATAACAAAGTTCTCAAAACCTATTCCTGCTAACAGATTTATTCTGCATTTACAGGACAGGCAAGACTCATCTGCTTCATATCAGCATCAGGTTAATAAGCTAAAACGCGATACCATGACGATTGCTGCAGATGCTTATACAATTGTTTACACTAACTGGTTTAGAGAATTACGTTCTATTAGTTATGCTGTAATCGACATGACCAAGGACGTTGAAGAGCAATTCATCTTAGCTAAAAATATTGTTAAAAAAGCTCCATGGATTAAGATTATTTGCGACAGATGTGATAACCAGAATTTAGCCTCAATTGCTTTTGAAGCTGGTGCTGATTATGTATGCTGTCCAACTTTCTCAAAAGACATCATTAAAAAGAATCTTAATCCTTATCACTTTAAGGCTAACCGTTTAGGCTATGACAAGATCTTAGCGGTCATTTTGGAATTGTTAGAGGACAGACCTAATTATGATCTGTTCTTAAATCTAATTTCAATGAGAAATGATATTAAAGTTCAAATCCCATTCTTATTAGATTTCTTACAGTCAGATATTACTCCTGATTACATCTACACTGATATTGAATCTTCTTTATATGATATTGATACAGAAACCTTGCATAAGTTAATCTGTATTATCTGTCTGATGTTGTTAGAAGAATTCTATATGCCTGATGCTGAAAAAGTACATTACATGCGTTTTGAGCCTGTAAAACAAATCCTTATCAGAGCAAAGTGTGTTGAAGAGCTTTTAACTTATAAGTCAGGTGAGGTTGATGTTTCATGGGGATTTACTGTAGGTCTGAGTACAGCTATATCTAGTCTTTATGCTTATACCAATAACATCATTGATGAACTTTTAACTCAAATTGAAGCAAGACTAATGGTTCTATTTGATGAGCAACCAGTCATTGATACGGCATGCAAGATTGCCAAATCTTTAGATAGCCTTGATTTAGAATATATTGATGGAGTTATGATGGCTGATGTTTTTGGTCGTCATGACATTCTGTTCTCTTACGAGAACGCTATTACTTGGACTTCATCATTTGTCACCATGATGAATCAAAAACGCTACTAAATTTTAATCTTTTAGAAGTTAGCGTAGTGTTCTAAACCTTTTCTAATCTTCATACAGAGAATTTCCATAACTTAAGCTTTCAAGATCTTCTTTATTTACACCTTTGAGCTTAAGTCCTGAATCATCTTCACTGTCGTCATAAATACCTCGACGAGGATCATGCTTAACGCTAGTTACGTTCTGATCATCCTTTTTGTAACCATCAATAGAATAGTTAACACTGTTAGTTCCAAAATTGATAGCTTTGTCGTCATCATTAATAGCGTTATAGTCGATGATGTATGCATCAGCAGTAAAGGCAAAAATAACTAAAGGCAACAATAATAATTTTTTCATAAAATAGGCTCGATCTTTTATATACCTTAAGTATAGCAAGTTTGAACTTTATTTGAGCTATATTTATAGTAAAATGTAGAATCAGGTCTAACTAACGTTAGATTTATTGGTTTTAAGAATACAGGAAGCTCCTATGCTAAGTTATAAACACGGTTTTCACAGTGGTAATCATGCAGATATCATCAAACATATGACCATCTGCCTTTTGCTTAGGTGCTTAAATAAGAAAGAAAAACCTTATACTGTTATCGATACTCATTCTGGTTCTGGTGTTTATAGATTAGACGGCTTTATGGCTCAAAAGAATCAAGAGTTCAAAACAGGCATCGAAAAGATAAAAGACAACGCAAAGCTCCGTGAATTAGTACCTGAGTTTTACAAAGTTTATGACGATCTAAATGCTGAATTAAAGAATACTTATCCTGGCTCTCCATTATTTGAAGCTTCATTGTCAAGAGATGTAGATAAACTTACCTTCATTGATTTACATCCTAGTGAATTTGAGAATTTAAGAAACAACTTTAAACGTGACAGACGTTGTAATATTCAGCATCGAGATGGTCTTGTGGCTTTAAATGCGCTTTTACCACCTACACCAAGACGCGGTTTGGTTGTGATTGATCCTGCTTATGAAGAGAAAAACGAATACGTAGAGTTAGTTAAAGCTGTAAAAACAGGACTTCATAAATGGAATACAGGTGTTTTTGCCATCTGGTATCCTGTTTTAGGAAAGCTTCGTGATCATTCAAAGAATTTAACCAATGATATAAGACGTTTAAATATACCTATGCTTCAGGTTGAGCTTTGTATTGAAGAACAGGAAGAAGTTTTTGGTATGTGTGGCTCTGGAATGCTCATCTTAAATTATCCTTACGGTATTGATGAGATGCTGTCACCAGTAGTAGATGAACTTTATAAAGCTTTATCAAGAAAAGGAGCCTCAGCTCGGCTTAAAGTACTAAATCCACAGGAATAATTCTTAATGTGGAAAGTATTCTTAAAATTACATTTAGCAGTTTTAATTGCAGGTTTTACAGGAGTCTTTGGAAGACTAATTTCCTATGACGCTTTTGTTTTGGTCTTTATAAGATTTTTTATAGCCGCATTAAGTGCTTATGTCATATTAAAAGCTTTTAGAAAAATCAAAGCTATTTCATTTAGAAGCAGATTGCAGGGCTTGTTTGTAGGTGCTCTTCTTGCATTTCATTTAATCTTTTTCTATCTGTCAATTAAACTGTCTAATGTCTCTATTGGTACGGTAACTTTAGCTTCATCTAGTTTCTTTACCTCATTGTTAGAGCCAAAATTACTAAATAAAAGGTTTGATAAGACGAGCTTGATTTATGCCTCTTTAAACCTTATAGGTCTTCTTTTAATCTTTAATTTTGATACTAAGTTCAGACTTGGTATTTCTGTAGGTATCATCTCAGCTTTTTTAGCAGCTTTATTTACAGTTTGTAATAAGAAATTCTCCTATGGAAAAGATCCTTATACATTTATTAACTATGAGATGCTAGGTGGATTTCTCTTAGTTTTAGCTTTGTCTCCTGTTTACCTATTAGGGTATGGAACAGCATCAATCTATTTTGATTTAAAAGATCTTATCTACCTGTTCTTACTTGCTACTGTCTTCACTGTGCTTTTGTATCTAATGGTTGTGCAACTGGCATCAAAGGTATCTGCTTTTACCTTAATGCTAACTTTCAATTTAGAACCTGTCTATGCCATTATCATTGCTATGATCCTCTTTAACGAGGCCAATGAAGTTAACTTTTCATTCTATATTGGCGTTGGTTTAATGATCTGTAGCGTACTTTTACAGAACATGAAATCTAAATTAGAGAAGTAGTCTCAATCTTTACTAAAGTCGTTTTTTTTTCATCACGAAAAATAATAAAAATTTTTAGTTACATATAAACAACTTTTATTAGCCTATGCTAAAATTATTTGGCAGTGACTTATTGTTGTTGTATTTTGGTAATAAAAATTTGTCTATGCTTACGATTTATTTGTTTTATATAATAAAAATAAAATCGTAAGACGGAAAAGATAAATGTTTAAATTTTTAAGTCAGTTTTTTGATGAAAAGAAGTACTTCTTATCTACTGTAGAAGTATCAAGCTATATTCCAGGCAGGATCAGATGCTACAGTTCTTTGATTAAGAACAATCATGAGAATGCATTGATCTTAGAAGACTACTTCTCAAAATTCGATGAACTGAATTCTTTTAAAATTAACGAAGTAACAGGCTCAGTTCTCATCGAGTACGATGCTGAAAAGATTACAAGAAATCCTGAACTTCGTGAAATTGAAGAAGAATTAAAAAAGAAGGCATCCAAGTAGGGAACACATATGAATTTAACAGTTCTGTCTTTATGTATTGCAGCAGCACAGCCTTTAATCGGTGTGTATGTTAATAATTTAATGAAAAAGAAGATGATTGATTCTGCAAAACAGGCTGAATTTGCATGTGTACATGCAATTAAAGGCCGCAGAAGATACAAGAGTATTCTTCTAAAAGATCCTGTTTTTGCTAATGCTTTAAAAGAGAAATTTGAATCATTAGATCTTTTCAAAAAAATTACTGTAAACACTGTAACAGGTACCGTACTTTTAGAGTATGAGTGCAAAGCTGAATTAGTTGATGAGGTAATCGATCACATCAACGAGCAGACTAGAAAAGTAAATGAAGATAAGTTCGGGGATGATGAGAGCTTGTTAACCAAGTCTGTAAACGGTACTGTCGCTGCATCATCAGCTGTAGCTGTTGGTAAAGGAGCATCAAAATTAGGACAGAGTGCTGGAGCTAAAACAGTTGTTGGCAAATGTATCGGTCACTATGCAGGACATGCTAATTCTGCCATAAGAACAGCTCTGTCAGGTGTTGCTGATATTTCTATCATTTTAGGTGGTATTTGCCTAATTTGGGGCACATACAAAGTATTTGTACAAAAACAAACTCCTAATGGTCCTCAGTTAGTTTGGTGGGGTTATAAGATTTTAGAGGGTGTAAGCAAATAAATGTCTGGCCTATATCATAAAGTTGTCAAACTTGAGCAAAACTACAGCGAGAAAAAAGCTGCCTTGCTTGAGTTCTCTTTAAGAAGAGTAAAAGGAGTGGTTTCAGCTTGTGTCTTGCCAAATAACTCTTTGAGCGTATATACAAATGATCCTAAAACACTGTCATATGCTCTTTACAAGATGGAACTTTTATCTGTAAAAGATAAGATAAAAGCTAAAGAATCAGAGCAGGAAACTGAGATTAAGAACGCAGCTGACGAGCTTAAGAGCTATAAGTTAAAGGCCTTAATATCTTTAGTAGGTTTTGGACTTTTAGAAATCACTAAGAGAATGGTACCTACTACTTTTTCAAGGCTATCCTTTGCAAGAAGCGCTTTTGTTATGTTAATTGCAAAAGATATCTTCAAAGAAGGTTTTGCAGGTTTAATTCGAGATAAAGCTCCAAATGCTGATACTCTTACCGCAACTGCTGTATTAGCTTCATTGCTGTCTGGCAAACCTGAGTCAAGTTTGTCTCTGTTAGTTTTATCAAACTTTGCAGAAATGTTAACCATAGGTGCTGCTGAAAAAGCAAGACAGCATATTTCAACTTTACTAGATATGAAAGAGAAATATGTTTGGTTAAAAGATCTTGATGGTCATATCCGTAAAGTTGATATCGATTCAGTAAAACTAAATGACAGAGTTGTAGTTTACGTAGGCGAAAAGATCTGCGTTGACGGCACGATAGTTGAAGGCGGAGCTTCAATTGACCAGTCTTCTTTAACAGGTGAATCTATTCCTGCTTATAAGACAGTAGGTGAAGATGTATACGCAGGTACAGTGGTACGTTCTGGAGAAATCACTATTGAAGTATCAAAGGTTGGTGATGAAACCAATCTAGCACGTATCATCAACATGGTTGAAAACGCTCAGAACAGAAGAGCTCCTATTCAGAACTTCGCAGATAGAATGGCTAATGCATTAGTTCCTATTTCATTCTTATCTGCAGCTGTCGTATATGCTGTAACTAAAGACATTCAGCGTGTACTCAATATGTTCTTTATCGACTTTAGCTGTGGATTGAAGTTATCAACCTCAACTGCAATTTCAGCATCTATCAGTAAGGCTGCTCAAATGGGCGTCTTAGTAAAAGGCGGAAACTTTATTGAAACCTTAGCTGATATTGATACTGTTATCTTAGATAAGACCGGTACCATCACTAATGGACACCCAATTTTAATTGATACTATTGCATGCAAGGGTGTAGAGCAAAAAGAATTAGTTCAGTTAGCAGCAGCTGCAGAGAAGTCATCATCTCACCCATTAGCAGAAGCTATTATTAACTATGCTGATGAGAAGCAGTGGGTCGTACCTGATAATGCCAAGATCGAAACTGTTGTAGGTCGTGGTATTAGTGCATCAGTTGATGACTTTGATGGTATCAAAGGTGGTGAACTGTTAGTTGGTAGCTTTGTCTTTATGACTGAGCGTGGCGTAAGAGGCATTAAGAGCTTTGACAGATCACAATATTCTAAAGAGTGTAACATCATCTATGTTGCAAGATCATCAAAGTTATTAGGTGCTTTAGTAATCACAGATCCTATTAGAAAAGACATTAAGAAGACTATCAACCGTATCAGAAGAAACGGTGTTGATGAGATCGTAATGTTAACTGGTGATAACAAGGTTACAGCTGAATATGTAGCTGCTAAGCTTGATCTTGATGGCTTTAAGTCAGATGTTCTACCTCATGAGAAAGCGGAGTTTGTTGCAAGCAAACAGAGCTACTCAAAGGTTTTGATGGTAGGCGATGGTATCAATGATGCTCCTGCTCTAGCTTATGCTGATATTGGTGTAGCTTTAGGCGGCAAATCAACTGATATTGCTATGGAATCTGCTGATATCACCATTACCTCTGATGAACCTTTAAAGTTAGCTAAAGTAATGGAATTGTCAAAAGCTACAATGGGATTAGTAAGACAGAACTTTGCTGCCACTATTACCATTAACTCAGCTGCGATGATGTTAGGTGCTTTAGGTAAGATCAATCCATTAATTGCAGCAACTATTCACAATGCTGCCACTATTGGTGTTGTTATTAACTCAGCAAGAATTCTGTTTGATAAGAAATTTACTTTTGAAAAGATCAAACGTAATCAGGATTTGGATAAATAATTTTCCAAACAGCAAACTAGACAAATTCTTTAATTAAAGTTTAGGTTGCTAAATGTTTAATTATGTTTTTATGGAGAAGAGAAATGTTTACTAATAAGACAGATTTATTAATAGGTTTAGCTGCTGGTATCGTAGCTGGTGCTGTAGGTTACAAGATGTTCCAGGATCACAAAGAACAGATCTTAAACTCTTTTGATTCAGTAACCAAGAAGTTCTCAAAGGCAGAGAATACTGCAGAGTTAAGCGAAGAAGAATTACAAGCTCAGAAAGAGCACTTAGAGGATTTAATTGCTGAGTCAAAGGCAGCTAAAGAAGCTAAGTAATTTAATAAGGCTATCTAGTTATAGCCCATCAAAAAGCCCAACAGTATCTCCATAAAGAACGTTGGGCTTTTTTGTATCTAATTGTATATGAAGGGTACTAGCTTAACTTATTGTAGTAATCCTCATCCTTAATAGGTTTGCTGTAGTAATATCCCTGAATTTCATCACAACCTAAGTTTTTTAGGATCTGACTCTGTTCTTTATCTTCAACACCTTCAGCGATGGTCTTAATTCCAAGTTTCTTACACATGGTGATAAGAACACTTAAGATGGTGGTCAACTTTTCATTATTCTTTTTAGCAATGTTATCGATAAGTTTTTTATCGAACTTAACCTCAGATACAGCTAAATCTGCTAATGAATAGATATTTGCATGAGCGGTTCCAAAGTCGTCAATAGAGATGTTAAATCCTTCTTTTGATAGTTCATCGGTTACATCTACAAGCTCTTTGTGACGGGTTGTGTTAGTATGTTCAGAAACCTCAAGAGGGATCATGTCATAAGTTAAATGGTATTTGTTCATGATCTCTTTAAGTTTTGATTTAAACTCAGGACGTACGATAGTATGTCTTGAGAAATTGCAGGAGACAGGCAAGATCTTTTGATTACTGTCTAGTCTTTCTCTCATTCTCTTGCAAATAGTTTCAAAAACATAATAATCAATCAAATGAGTGTAGTGAGCTGATTCTAATGCAGGAATGAAATCATCAGGTGGAATTAAAGTATCATTGATGATAAGCCTTACTAAAGCCTCTGCACCAGCAATCTCTGCTATATCCCCCTGAATTTTGAACTTAGGCTGATACATTACTTTAAAGCAACCATCAGCAATCAGTTTTTGAATTTTAGCGGGCTCAATGATAGTTAGCAAAGAATCATTCTGAGAACGGTATCTTGAGTTACTCTCATCACTAGGATGTACTCTGTAGTATTTCTTTTTCTCAGAATACATATCTGACTCAGCCTGATTTATGGCAGACTGAATCAAAACACCTGTTTTAACCCAACTAGTACCAACAGAGACAGAAAAACCTTTATCTGATGTCATAAATGCTTTTAGCATGTCTGACACCATTAAGAAGTCATGCTCTTCAATATTAGGATAAATGCCTACGAATTCATCACCACCGATTCTGTAGATGTATTCGCTGTCATGTAATAACTGTTTTAATAATGAAGCAGTCTTAACTAAGATAGTGTCACCAGTCTTAACACCCATCTTTGAGTTAATCTGTTTTAATCCATTAACATTTAGGTAAATAACACCAATGTTGTAGTTTACTGATAGGGCATTAACCTCGCTTAATAATGAATTACGATTCTTTAATTTGGTTAAAGGATCGATATTGGTAATGTTTGTAAGTTCGGCATGCATAATTCTGTGAGTAAGAGAACTGCTCATCAGAATTGAAATAGTATTTAAAGCAGGTTCCAAAGTCTTTAAAACTTTTTCATCAGGAGATTTAAAGAACACCGCTCCTAAATAGGTTTCATCTGAGATTAAAGGAAAGCAGAAGAACTTGAATCCTTCATGTTCAAATTCAAAACAATCCTGATCTACTTCAGCTCTCTTTAAAAACTTATCAGGGATCTGTACAGAATCCTGAGAATGTTTGAATGCATCAGAAATCCATAAATGCGATCTGTGGAATTTAGTCTTAACAGAATTCTCTACATCTGCATCATGAGTTGTAGGATTAGTTGAAGCTAAAGTAGCTGACTTTGAATCAGGTTCAAGATCCATTGAGAGTTTTGTCTGCTCATAGATACAACAGAAATTTGAGTTAGTTTGAGTACCTAGATACTCAATAAAACGATATAATTGAACATCTGGATCTTTAATATTCTTAGTATAAATCTCTGTAAAAGGAGCGATGGTATCGTTTAAACTAGCCTTTTCTTGAGTTTTTTCTGAAAGTTGATTTTGAACAACGGAAATTTTGTTATCTATTAACGCAACGTTAATAGTATAAGTTCGGTTATATAACTCAATATTCTTAGATTTGATTACGTAACCGTTTTTTAATTTGGATTCAATTAATGAGGTGACATAAAAATTGTCGCCGATAGAATGGTTACAATTGCATTCTTTACAAGGTGATTTGCTTCCACGTAACAATTCATGGCAGGTGCCAACAAAACATCCCTCTACACCTAAAGCTTCACTTAATGGTTTATTTAAATAAACAATATTCTTAGTAGTAGCATCAGTAATGAAAACATACTGATCGATGTTATCTAATAGTAAATCTGCGATTTCGCTGATATCGAAGGAACTAGATGAGTTATAGACAACATCATCCAGGTTATCAAAGTCAAGACTAGACTGAATTTCTCCATCCAGATAGGACTCGGATAAAATATCCGCTGTTGTAGCATCGTTGATTTTCTTAGTAGTCATATTGTTATTTATTATCAAATTCTTTCAAGATAAGAACTTTATCTATATATAGTTATAATAAGTGAAAGCCTAACACAAAGCACACAATTTATTATAAATGCAACTTTATAAACATTCTAAAATTAGTAAGAATTAGTATTATGAATGTCATAAAATAAAAGCCTTTTAAAGGTTATAATAATCACATTCGTAAGCAAGATCAACTCTAAAACGCTTATAAATTGTTTAATTTATTATCTGTTGAATGTATTAAACAATATTATGTAAATGCCGTAAACGGTTAAGGGCAAATAGGCTTAGTTTACGAAGATAATTGAATATGATTATTTTCACATTGTCTTGAATAAGGTTGAAAGAAAAGTTACAAGCTGACTAAATAGTTTATTAAACAATGCTCTATATGTTGCACTATTCAATAAAAAACTAATCAAATTTTAATAAACAATGTACTCGTTTTTATTTTTAATTTATATTTAGTTGTTGATAATTAAATAATTTTTATAAAATATTGCAATTATTAGGATATATTAGAATAAATATAAAAAATCAAATTTTTTTCTAATATAAAAAAACTATTTGTGATTTTATAATTTAATTCTTCTATAAAGTGTAAATAGAAAAAATTTTTATAACATAAGCTCTTATTCTGATTTTGCTTAATTACATGCAAGAAAAATATGATAAAACGCGAAAGATACATGTCATTTATTCGTAACTTTATAGACAAACCTGTAATTAAAGTGTTAACAGGAATGAGAAGATGTGGAAAAAGTTCATTGCTAAAACTTACATATGAAGAAATACTAAAACGCAATAGTGTTAATGAAAAGAACATTCTGTATTTCAACTTTGAATCTTTAGAATATGAATCCTTAAAGATTACAAAGTTTTATACAAATATATTCGAGAAATACGAGATAAGTCAGCTGGAAAGTTTTATTTTCTCTTTGATTAAATTCAAGAGGTTAATAAATGGCAACTGCTTGTTAACTCTTTAAGGGTAGACTTTGATTGTGATTTTTATATTGCTGGATCTAATGCAAAACTCCTTTCTGGAGAATTAGCTACTTATTTAAGCGGGAAGATATGTTGAAATTAAAGTTTATCCATTAGATTTTAAAGAATATTTGAATTTTGCAAAGAAAAATACTGAAGAAAGAAGTCTGACATTAGAAGATAATTTTCGAAATTATTTAAAATATGGGGTTTACCTGAAATTCATAATTTACATTTTAAATAAGATTCAATTTCCAATATTTGGATGCTATCTATAACGCAGTTATTCTTAAAGATGTCAATGAAAGAAGCAATATTAGGAATACTGCTCTTTAAAAAAGATTTTCAACTTTATTTTTGATAATATTGGAAATACTTTTCTGCAAAAACTGTTTTCGACTACCTCAAAAGCCTAAGTAGAAATTTACGTGTTGAGACTATTTATAATTATCTTCAAATTTTGGAAAATGCTTTTTTGATTCAAAAAGTACCTAGATATGACCTAATAAGGTAAAAAAATTCTTGAAACTTTAGAAAAGTATTATGTAACAGATCTTGGAATTCGAAATTCAATAATAGGCCTTAAAGATAAGGATATATCTGGAATTTTAGAAAATGTAGTTTACTTGGAACTAAAAAGAAGAGACTTCAAAGTTGCCATTGGAAAATTTAACACAACAGAAATTGATTTTATAGCTACAAAAGCAGATCTTAAGTATTACTACCAAATCTGTTACCTTTTAACTGAAGACAATGCCAAAAGAGAGTTTTCACCTCTAGAGAATGTAAAGGACAATTTTGAAAAGACAGTTATTGCACCCAACAAGTTCATAAATTCTCAATATAACGGGATTGTACAAAAAAATATTATAGACTTTTTGTTAGAAAAATAAGGTGAAAATCATTCTATAGAAAATAGCTATTGCTTACTATATCAAATTAGTATTACCTAATACCTACCATAATAATAGATAATGTATGCAAATCAACAAGCAGATAACTGCAATATTATTATGGGTAAGAATAATGATTCATCTTGAACATATCTGCAAGACATATACAAGAAAAAAGGAAATCATCAAAGCTGTTGATGATGTATCAATCGATATCAAGGAAGGTGAAATCTTCGGTATCATCGGCTTTTCAGGCGCAGGTAAATCCACATTAGTTCGCTGCATCAACCTTTTAGAGTATCCAGATGCTGGTGGTAAGGTTACAGTAGATGGAGTTGAACTTACCTCTCTGAACTCTAAAGAACTGCGTCGTCAGCGTTCTAACATAGGCATGATTTTCCAGCACTTCAATTTAATGCCATCAAGAACTGTTCTTGAGAATGTTCTGTATCCATTAGCATATAAAGGCATCAAAAAAGGAGAGCAGATTAAAAAGGCTACAGAGCTTTTGAAGTTAGTTGATCTCTCTGACAGAATTGATAATTATCCAAGCCAATTGTCTGGTGGTCAGAAACAACGTGTGGCTATTGCCAGAGCTCTAGCTTTAGATCCTAAAGTTTTACTTTGCGATGAGGCTACCTCAGCTTTAGATCCTCAGACTACCTACGAAATTATTGAGCTTTTAAAGAAGCTAAACGAAAAGCTAAAATTGACCATCGTTGTAATTACTCACGAGATGGATGTGGTTAAAGATCTGTGCTCAAGGGTTGCTGTAATGGAAAATGGCAAGGTTGTAGAGCAAGGAGAGAGCTTCAACGTATTCTCAAATCCAAAGAGTGACGTTACTACTCGTTTCATGAAGGCAACTTCAAATCTATCAAAGGCAGAGATCTTAATTAAACGCTATAAAGATTTCTTAAATCTACATAATGGTGATGTCCTCGCAAGACTGTCATACATCGGTAAAGGTGTATCAGAACCTATTATTTCTTCACTTACAGAGAAATTCCATGTTGCTATCAACATAATTTTAGCTGATGTAGCTCTGCTGCACGGCAATCCAATCGGTGGCACTGTATGTATTTTCTCAGGAGATAAAGAGGCAATTGAGAATGCGCTAGCATCATTAGATAAAGATAACGTAAAAGTTGAGGTATTAAGCCATGAGTAATTTAGTTGTAGATTTAATCCCTAATGTAGTACCTAAAGTTGATGAGTTATGGCTTAGTGTGGAGCAGACCTTTTACATGTTATCTGTATCAGGTGTTATTGCTTTTACTTTAGGTTTATTTTTCGGCGTTGTGCTGATTGTAACCAAACACAATGGTATTTTAGAGAATAAGTACATATTCACAATTTTAAGCTGTGTCATTAACTTATTCCGTTCAATCCCATTTGTTATCTTGCTTGCAGCATTAATTCCTTTTTCAAGATTTGTAGTAGGCACTGCAATCGGTACAGTAGGTGCAATCGTACCTTTAGTAGTCGGTACTGTTCCTTTCTTCTCAAGACAGGTTGAAAGTGCTTTATCAAGTGTAGACAGAGGTCTTGTTGAGGCTGCACAAAGCATGGGCTCAAGTGCTGTAGGCATCATTTTTAGAGTTTATTTAAAAGAGAGTATCTCTCATTTAGTACGTGTAACCCAGATCACAGCAATTAGCTTGATTGGTCTTACTGCAATGGCTGGTGCCATCGGTGGTGGTGGCTTAGGTGATTTTGCTATTAGATATGGTCATCAAAGAGGTCAGACAGATGTTACCTATGTAACTGTGATTGTAATTTTAATTATGGTAGCAATCATTCAGTCAATCGGTAACGCCATCATCAAAAAGACAACACACTAATAAACACAAATAAGAGGCAATCATGAGTAAGGTAATTGATTTTCCAGAAGGCTCTGGCGTAAATCCTTGGTATGAGCTTTCAAAGAATAAGAATGCAAATTTTAAAGATGTAAAAGACATTAAAGACAGCTATGACTATGTAGTTGTAGGAGCCGGATTTGGTGGTGTAAGTGCAGCTTTCAGATTAGTAGAAAATGAACCATCTGCAACTGTTGCTTTAATCGATGCTCTGCCTGTTGGCTGCTTTTCTAGTGGTAGAAACGCAGGATTTATCAGCTATGCTCAGTTTGCTAAACCATTAGTTGGAAGAAATTCTTTTACTGTTGAAGATCAGGAATACTTACTTCATTTAAACAAGATTGGTATTGACAGAATCGAGAAAATTCGCAAAGAGCACAATCTTGATTTTGAGTGGAGAACTGACGGTTTCTATAAAGCTGTAAAGAACTTAAACCGAGTAAAAGATCTTGATGCATTAGATAAGTTCTATGATGAACTTAAAGTAAAGCATGAAGTTTTAGGTAAAGAAGAAACAGCTTCACGATTAGGAACTGATTTCTATGAAAAGTCTGTATATGTAGAAAATGGTATTCTAAACAATCCATCTGAAGCTATTAGAGGTCTTGCTTTAGCCTTACCAGAGAATGTCGATGTTTTTGAAAATACTCCTGTTATCGAAGTAATTAATGGCAGTGAACCTGCTGTTGTGATTTCAAATGGTAAGGTAATCAAAACCAAGAAGATCATTCTCACTGTAAATGCTTTTATTAAAGCTTTTGGCTTAGGAAAAATTACTGATCCTGTAGCTGCAATTCATAGCTTTGGTGCTATGACTCGCGAACTTACAGATGAAGAGTTTGAGCCTTTTAAAGACTTAAAACCATGGGGCTTAGTTGGTACACATCCAGCTAGTTGCACTGTAAGATTAACTCCTCACAGAAGAATTTTTGTAAGAACAGACATTGCTTTTGCAACACACTTGAACATCGATCCAAATCGTAAGAATAAAGCTGTAACTTTATTACGCAGAGCTTTTGACAGACGATTTAACTCATTAAAGGATGTTAATTTCGAGTATGTTTACGGTGGTCTTATCTCTTTTACAGGTAATACTAGATCATTATTCGGTGAGGTTGCAAAGAATATTTACGCTGGTGTAACACCTGATGGTTCTGGCGTGCCTAAGGCTACAGTTTTAGGCAACTATTTAGCCGATCTCATTCAGAATGTTGATAGCAAAGAACTAGATTACATCAAGAGAACCTATTTTCCAAGTTATCTGCCACCAGAGCCATTTAGAACAATTGGTGCAGATATAGCGCTTGCCTATAAGAATTTCCAAGCAGGAATTGAAGTTTAATTTTAATAACTAGTAATTATAGGACAATCAAATGTTAAAAAATATTATTAAAACAGCAGCTGCGGTTGCTTTAGGTTTAACCTTAACAGCTTGTGGTGACGACAAGAATGAGCAGACTCAGAGTACTGAGAACACCGCAACAAAAGTTACTGAAGTAAAATTAGGTGTTGTAGGTGAGCACACTGAAGAGTGGAAATTAGTTGCAAGCAAGCTTGAAAAAGAGGGAATTAAGCTCACCATTGTTAAGTTTGCAGATTACACCTTACCTAACCGTGCTTTAAATGATGGTGATATCGATTTAAATGCATTCCAGCACAAAGCTTTCTTAGATGCTGACTGCAAGGCTAATGGTTACAAGTTATCATACATCGCTGATACCATTATTTCACCACTAGGTGCTTACTCAAATAAGATTAAGTCTATTGATGAATTAAAAAATGGCGATACTGTAGCTCTACCTAACGATCCTACCAATGGTGGTCGTGCTCTAAAGTTATTAGAGAAAGCTGGTGTTATTAAGTTAGATGAGTCAAAAGGCTATTTACCAACAGTTCGTGATGTTACTGAAAACACTAAGAGCATCAAGTTCTATGAGGTTGATGCAGGTAATACTCCAAGCTTAATTCCTGACGTAGCAATTTCAATCATTAACGCTAACTATGCTACAGATAATGGTTTAACACCAGATAAGGATGCTATCTACCAGGATACAACTGGTAAGATTGATGCAAACAATCCTTACATCAACATCGTTGCTGCAAGAACTGCTGACAAAGACAATCCTGTTTACAAGAAAGTTGTTGAAGCATATCAGCAAAAAGATGTAGCTGAAAAAATCTTAGAGTTATACAAGCACTCACAGATCCCTGTATTTAAGTACTAATCAATAATATTCAAAGGCCAGATAACTTAAAAACTATCTGGCTTTACTTTATCTAAATTTCAATTCTGACAATTACATTTAAGGTAGGATCTTCTTTATGAAACAGACTGATAGATTTCCTGAAGCTTCAGGTCAAAACGGTTGGTTTGAAACTTCACGCTATAAAAATCATCAATTCAATTCTGTCGATGAAATTGAAAGATCATATGACTACGTTGTAGTAGGCGCCGGATTTGGTGGTGTAAATGCAGCTTTTAGATTAGCTGAGAACAAGCCTGATGCTACTGTTGCTTTATTTGATGCAATGCCAGTTGGTTATTTCTCAAGTGGTCGAAATGCAGGCTTCATCATTGATGTTCCACACAGCATCGTAGGTGATCCTAACTTTACCTTAGACGATCAGAAATGGAGATTTAGACTAAATCGATATGTTATAGATAGAATGGTGAAGATCAAAGAAGAGAACAATCTTCAAATCGACTGGCAGCAAGCAGGCATGCACCAAACAGCTCGTGAAAAGGGCAGTTTGAAGTATTTAAATATGCTAGCTAAGTTTTTGGACGTTATGGGGGCACAGTATCAGTGGTTTGATAAAGATGAAGTAGCTAAAAGATTAGGTACAGACTTCTATTTCAAGGCACTGTATACACCTGGTACTATCCTTATCAATCCATCTGAGACTGTAAGGGGACTAGCTACTGTTTTACCAAAGAACGTTCATGTTTTTGAGAATTGTCCTGTATTAGAAGTTTTAGAAGGTGAAGTTCCACAGGTAAAACTTACTAATGGCAAAATCATCTCATGCAAACAAGTTATCATGACTGTAAATGCTTTCATTAAGAACTTCGGAGCAAAAGGCTCTGAGAACTTAATTGGAATTCACAGCTTTGGTGCTCATACAAGAGAGCTTACAGATGAAGAAATAGCTACATTACATGGAGCTAAACCTTGGGGATTGTGTTCTGCACATCCTGCTGGAGCAACTTTACGTTACACCACAACCAAACGCTTATATGTAAGAACAGATATAACCTTTGCAACTCATATCAATATCGCTCCTGAGCGTCTATATAAATCAATTTATAAGCTTCGCAGAGCCTTTAATAACAGATTCCCTCAGCTATCAAATGTTAACTTTGAGTATGTTTACGGTGGCTTTATTCCATTATCAAGAAACACCTTACCTTTCTTTGCCAATGTAGGTAAGAATGTTTACGCTGGAGCTGCAGGTGACGGTACAGGAGTAACAAGAGCTTCTATGTGTGGAACTTTCTTAGCAGATTGGGTATGTGGTAGAGATAGTGAAGAACTTCGCTACATGCAACAGTGCGATGCTCCAAGTTACTGTCCTCCAGAACCATTTAGAACAGTTGGTGCTACAGCTCGTCTTGTTTGGGAAGATTTGCACGCACGAAGCGAGATCTAAAAGGAAAGAAGCAGTGTATTTATATGTATATGTAATACACTGCTAAATGTATAAAATAATATAACTAAAAGTAAAGGTATAATTAACCCGTGTTTCTGAGTAGGAATAAAGCTGTAACTTCGCATAATTTATATTATGTTAAATTCTATAATTATAACCAATAACCATCAGTATTTACTCATGATTATTGGAATATGCTTGAATATGTTTTGAAATAAAGATCTGTAAATTTACTTAAGTGCTTCTACTTTTACTCTGCAGTATTTATTAGAAAAAGCAATTGCATAAGCATAGACGTGGTCGATTGAGCTGTCTTTTATATAACTTTCAGCGTATTTCTTTTCTTTAATCTGTTCTAATGCTACTTTCTGAGCGTTTAGTAGTTCATCTGTACTTGTACAGGATTTAATTTCAATAACTACAGCTGTTTTGCCAGGATCATCTTTAAAAGCAAAATCCAGATATCCTAAACCTGCTTCTGCATTTGACCTGTAGTCTGAAATTACATCTTTGCAATTTACGAATATTCCTGATAAAAAGCCCTGATAGAAGTTCTCTGGATTTGATTTTGTGGCAAAGTCTCTTGTTGATACATAAGTTAAGATAACTTCTGAAAGCAAGTCTTCAACTTTCTTTTCATCTCCTTTTAATAAGGATTTTGCAATGTTAACTGCTTTAAAATCAGGTCCTTCTTTTACCATGTCATTAAAACATTCTGTAATATTAGAGTTAAAACACTCTAATATTTCCTTATTTGGTATCTTTACAAGATAGTTATTCTTTGAAAGATTGCCTACTACTGTTAAATATCCTGTATGCAGTAATAATGAGAAGAAATCGTCAGGATCATGAAGCTTTAAATCGTCATAATTCATAGAATCATTGATTTTTACTTCAATACTCTTTCCATCCACTAAATCCTGAAGACTCTCTCTAATGCTCTTGTTTAGGTAACCTAAATATTCCTGTAAAATCTTAGAAGATGACGTTGCATTCCAATAGTTGCCTAGCTTTATATCAGATTCTGTTCCATTTAATTTATGCTCATAGTTTTCTGCAACGAAGTTGATAACATCCCATGGACAGAACATCTCTTCATTATAGAATCTGTATCCATCATAGTTTTCTTTGACCATCGCCTCATAGTCACTTAGGTTATAGTCTTCTAAGACTTTTTTTGTCTCTTCTTTGTTGAATCCTATGATTGATGTAAATTTAGTCTGTGTATTCAGAACTGTATTTACAACAACATTGTTGACACCTGTAAAAATTGAGTTTTTAGCTACTTTTAAACAGCCTGTCATTACAACTTTCAAAATTGGAGCTGTGTCTTCGTTGGTATTTTTAGGTGTGCTTTTTAGTACTCCTAAAAAAGAACTGATAAGTTCTACCATCTCTTTATGGTATTTACCTGCAGCTGCTTTTGCTAATGGCACATCATATTCATCTATTAACAGAATTACTTGTCTTTTAAAATGTTTATATAAACAAGAACTCAGAAAACTTAATGCTGAAGTAAGGTTATTTTGGTTAAACGGATCTTTTAGGTAAGCATCACTGCACAGATTTTTTAAGTCTAATTTATCATCTTCTGAGAGAACTTCGCTTTTTTGAAGAAAACTGAAGGTTCTTGCAAGTTCTTTTACAAGATTAATAAGACCACCTTTTGCAATATCATAATTGATACCTTTAATGTCTTTTAATGAAATAAAAATAACGGGAAATTGTCCCATGTACTTATCTACAAACGCTTTATCTTTCATGATTTCTTTATCTGTAAAGCGTTTTTGCTGAAAAGTAGTATCTGAAGGATTTAGATAGTTTAAGCGAAAGAAATCGGCAAACATGTCCATAAGTAAGGTTTTGCCAAATCTGCGTGGTCTTGTAAATAAAAGAACCGAACTTCCATCCTCAGCAAAAACAGATCTCAGATATAAAGTTTTATCAACATAGTATTTATTTTTGGTACTGATTTCTGAATAGGTATCACCACCTGCTGGTAACAACTTGTATTTCTGGGTATCTGTCATTTCTATCTCTTTGTTTGAATTGGTTATATATAACCAAATTGACCGTCTTCATAACTTCTACGATCAATTATATATTATCTTTTTAATGTTATCTTCTTGCAGTTTTAAATAATAAAAAAGCAGAACCTCTTTTAAGAGATCCTGCCCTTTTCAATAGTTATCAATCAAAATTGCTTGATATTAGAATGCTGGTACAACAGCACCCTTGTATTTGTCAAGAATGAATTTCTTAACCTCAGGTGACTTCAAAGCTTTTACTAATGCCTGAACACCTTCTGATTTAGCAGTCTTTGAATTAGCAACTACAATATTTACATATGGAGAATCTGACTTTTCAATAAATAAAGCATCTTTTAATGGATTCAAACCAGCACCGATTGCGTAGTTGGTATTGATGATTGAAATATCGGTATCATCTAAAGAACGTGGTAGCTGAGGTGCTTCTAATTCTTTGAAGTTTAAGTTCTTCTTGTTCTCTTTAATATCTAAAGGAGTTGAAGTTACACTCTTTGGATCCTCAAGAGTAATTAAACCTGCTGACTGTAAAAGTAATAAAGCACGACCACCATTGGTTGGATCATTAGGAATTGCAACTGTTGCCTTATCTTTTAGATCCTTTAGGTCTTTGATCTTTCTTGAGTAAACGCCCATTGGTTCAATATGAATACCACCAACGTTTACTAAGTCTGAACCACGCTCCTTAACGAAAGACTCTAAGTATGGTAGATGTTGGAAGAAATTACAATCTAGCTGTCCATCTGCAACTGCTAAATTTGGCTGAACATAATCATTGAATTCTGTAATTTTTAGATCAAAACCTTCGTTTGCAAGAATTGGCTTTACAACTTCAAGGATCTCTACATGTGGAACTGGAGTAGCGCCAATAGTAATGGTTTCGTTTGCCTGAGCTGTGAATGATACTGATGCTGCTGTTAATGCAGCAAAACCTAAAAGTGACTTAATCTTATTCATTATATTATTCTCCGTAAAATGATTCTTACCAAATTTGTTTCGTTAGTAATAATATGCCCCTATTACTTTTGAAGATCAACAAGTTAATAATACTATTTTTGAATTAACGCTTATAGCTAACGGCTATAATTACAATAAAAAGGAGAGCTACAACTAGTTCTCCTTTCTGAATTTTTGACATTAAAAATACTATCTATGATCGACTTTCTTGGTTAGGTAATCACCTACAAGCTGGGTTAACTGCACCATCAGAATTAAGATAATAACAGTTAGAACCATAATAGATACTTGGAATCTTTGATAACCGTAGCGAATTGCAATGTCACCTAAACCGCCACCACCGATGGTGCCAGCCATTGCTGAACAGCCAATGATTACAATCACAGTTAAAGTAAAATTCTGAATAAGCTCAGGCAGAGCCTCTGGTAATAATACTTTTCTGATGATTCTAAATGGACTAGCTCCCATTGATTGTGCAGCTTCAATAAGACCATAAGATACTGTTCTTAATGAGGTTTCAACTAGTCTTCCTAAAAAAGGAATAGTCGAAATTGTCAAAGGCACAATTGCAGCAGTTGTACCAATACTTGTTCCTACAAAGAACTTGGTAATAGGAATAATTGCCACCATTAATATAATAAATGGAATTGATCTTAGGGCATTAACAATTGAACCTAACACAGAGTAAAACACTGGTGAATACCAGAAATAACCTTTGGAGGTTACAAGTAAAATTACTCCTAAAGGTACACCAACAATGATTGAGATTGCTGTTGCTAAAAACACCATGTAGAAAGTATCGATAGTACCATCAAACAAAAGTACTGAAATTTTTGCAGCGTAGGATGAAAGACCTAGGGAAGTTAAAAACTCTACCATTTATTTTGCCTCCTTTAGCTGATAGCCTAAAAGCTTAACTCTATATACCCTGTTTTCCAGCTCAGCTTTTGCTTTTTCAATGATGTCTTCACTGCCTTCTATAGCAATAATTAGAACACCTAGAGGTTCATTTTGAATATGATTGATTTGACCTGCCATAATACCAATCTTAACACCAAGTTTTTCAGCAACATCAACGATCACAGGATCTTCAGCTTTATCTCCTAAGAACAAAACTTCAAACCAAGCTTTAGAACCTTCCTTATAAGTAACATTAAGAGTTGTATATTCTAATAGGTCATTCAGATCCTTTCTTACTACGGCACTTACTAATCTCTTAGTCAATTCCTTTTGAGGATTTGCAAAAACGTCAATTGTTTTACCCATCTCACTGATTAAACCATCGTCAATAACGGCCACTCTGTCGCAACACTCTTTAATTACTTCTAGCTGGTGAGTAATAATCACGATAGTAAGATTGAGCTTCTTTTTAAGATCTTGTAGTAACTTCAAGATTGAGCTTGTTGTCTTCGGATCTAAGGCTGAAGTTGCCTCATCACACAGCAAGATCTTTGGATTTGTTGCTAAAGCTCTTGCAATACCTACTCTCTGTTTCTGACCTCCAGAGAGCTGAGCAGGATAAACATCTGCTTTATCTGCAAGACCAACCATTTCAAGCAATTCTTTAACCTTAGCTTTTATGGTCGTTTTATCGTTTTGAGGATTCAGCTCAAGTGGAAAGGCAACGTTTTGAGCTACAGTCATTGAAGATAATAGGTTGAATTGCTGGAAGATCATTCCTATCGATTGTCTTACTTTTCTTAACTGAACTTCTTTGTAGTCAGTTATATCTTCACCATCAATAATTACCCTGCCCTCGGTTGGAGTTTCAAGCATATTGATGATTCTAATAAGTGTTGATTTACCTGCACCAGAAAGACCAATCACACCAAAGATTTCACCTTTGTTAATAGTCAGATTGATACCTTTTAATGCATGCAAACTATGATTTTTATCTAGCTGATAAACTTTGTGTATATTCTCTAATTTTATCATTTTGACTAATCCTAATATGGACTTTATATGTCATATCTCATTGGAGCAGTGAGTGGTTTATTATATTTTGCTTTATTAAAGTTTTATTAATAATATTCTTGTGTAAGATTAAATTGCAACATTGTATTTATAACTTTTTATAGAATCCTATTCTTTAAGTAGAATAAAACAATGTTTTAAGATATAATTTTTTAATAAATTATATCTTCTATTTTTTTATAAAATACATTTTTTTATTTTGTTATTTTATATCAAAAAATAAAATGGAGTAAAAAATGGCTAAAAAAGGTGTTCAACTACTACCTCCTGTCATTTCGGCACAACAAATGATAGATATTTATAAAATACTTGCTAAGGTTAATTTACAAATTGGAACTATGAAAAGTGATTTTTCACATTCCATTGTAGCTTCTCCTCTCGTCAGCATTTTTTCTCTTAATGAATCTGTACAATCAACCAAGATTGAAGGCACACAAGTTACATTTTTAGAAATGATAGAACCTTCTAACAGGAAAGGTTGGGAACAACAAGAAGTTTTAAATTACAAAAAAGCGTTAGATCTTGGAGTTGATTTAATTAAAAGTGGAATGCCTTTTAGTACTAGATTGATACAAAATTTACATAAAGTTTTGATGACGAATGCCAGAGGAACCAGCTCAGCTGGCGGAGAATACCGCAAAATTCAAAATTTTATTGGTCCAGATAACAATATAGAACACGCTGTTTATATTCCAGTGTCCGCTGCTGAAATACCTCAGTATATGGCAAATTTAGAATACTTCATGAATGGAGAGGTTCATTCATCATTCAAAAAATACAATGGTTCTGAAGGTGTAGTCCTTGATGAAAAAATAGAATCATTGATAAAAATTGCTATTATGCACGCTCAATTTGAGTCAGTACATCCTTTTTGGGATGGTAATGGAAGGTTAGGTCGTATCCTTATTGCATTAATGGCAATGAGTTACGATCTTGTAGATTTTCCTGTTTTTCTTGTTAGTGAAGAATTAGAAAAAGAAAGAGCCAGGTATTATGCATTATTAAATGGAATAAGAGGAGATAATCCTGATTGGTACCTATGGATAAAATTTTTTCTTGAATGTTGCGAACGTATGGCATCAAAACTAATTGATAAAATGAAAAACGCTGAGCAATTAGCTAAAGAAGGTCTTTCAAAATGTCGATTAGACACTGAAAAAAAAGTATGGATGTATACTTTTCAAAAGCCTTATTGCAAAGTTTCAGATTTCGATTCTTCTATCGGTTCAACAATTACAGTTCGAAAAGCGCTCAATTCTTTGTCTGATAAAGGATTGTTATTCGTTGACAAAGAAGTTAAGAGAAATAGAATATACAGAAATTATGATTTGCTCAGAATATTGCAAAACTAGAAGTATATGCAAGTTTATGTATTTCTAAACTTGCATTATCTATGCATAATTGTATTTGTCTTTACGATTTGTAATATCATATTGAAAACAAGATTCAAAGTGTAAAGTACAAAGCACAATAGAAAACACATTCAAAATGAATTATATGGTTGTTCAAAAAACTATATAATGTTTTATACAAAATTGAGTTATCTGATTCATGTTTAGGCTTTTAAATAGCCTTATATAAATTAAGTTCAGAAGGAAATCTAATGGCTTTTGGAATCTTTTCTAAAAACAAAAATAATCAGCAAAATGATGACTCTGGTAAGGTAGCATCTCTATTTAAGAAGATACGCCTTAATGGTAACCAGCCTTCAGGAAAAACAATCAATAGAGATTTCGATTCTGAACCAAGTTTTGGTCAGGTAAATCAGAATTTTTCATCAATTGATCCTGCTCAACAAAATGCTAATCTTAACGTAAATTCTCAAGAACAATTTGCCAGTGCTTTTTCAGACCCAGGCTTTACTAATATTGTTCCTCCTCAGAATATACAGCCTCAACAAGAACTACAGTCATCTTTATATGATAATAAGCAAGTTCAAGGTTTATCTCAACCTAAGACTCAAAGTCAGAACGAAGAGACTATTTATGCGGTAGGACCATCAGAGAGAGAATTAAAAAAGCACGATTATTACACCTATAAAGCTAATGAAGCTTATTTAAATGAAGAAGGTCGTGACTCAGGTCATTTATACATTGCTCCAGGTGAACCTTTAAGGCCAAGAAAAACAAAGAAGGAAGTTAAAAAAGAAGAAAAAACACCTGTTCAGACTGACTTGTTCTCTAATAACACTATGGTACAAGGTGACTTATCTGCTCATATGTCAGCTGATGCTCAGGAGAATTCACAGAACTCTGTGTCTGTGAAAAATAATGAGGCTGATGAAAACAATAATATTCATGTAAATTCACCAACAGAGACAAATACATCTGTAGAAAATAATCTTTCATCTCAGAATTTTGTTGAGCCATCTTTTGAGAATACTAATACTAAAAATAATCTTGCTGATAACAATCTGAATCAGCAAGTGGCATTTGCAAATAATCAATCACAAAATATTGATAGCAACACAGCACAATCAAGCATTTTTGCTAATGTAAAGAACACTAACCTAAACTTTGATCCACAGATAGCTCAAAGCCAAGAGTCTGGTTTTAATCAGAATGTTCAAACACAGCCAAATATGCAAAATCTGCAGCGAGTACAAAATCAAAGTGTACCTGCTGACAATCAGACTAAAGTTAACAATGAAATATCTGCTTTTGTTTATGTTCTAGTCTTTATAAGACAGCTTGTAGCATCATTATTTAACTTTACAAATTTAGGAGCCTTGTTCCCTAAACAATCCTTATCAATTTTAGGACCATCAGCTCCTGCTTTTATGCCACTACCTTATTTTGTAATTGGCTTTGTTACATGTTTACTTGCTATGTTTATGCAATCAGTTTGTCAGAGTGGTTCATTTTGTGCTGCAGTTGCCGCTCTGTTCTTCTTTGCTTTAACTGGTTCAGGAGCTTTCAGAGGAATAGGACGTTTATGTACAGCCATTTCCTTAAGAAAACTAGATACCTATGGCAAAATTTTAGTTACCCTGTTTGTAATTAGCTTATTTGCAAGATCAATTCAGTATTACACCAAGTATATGGAAATTGATTTCTATTTCTGCTTAGGTTTTGCTGTCGTCTTTATGATAAGTTCCTTTACAGCTACAACTTTAAACTTTGGATCATCAGATGATCCTGTAAGCTCATTTGGAGCATTAGGCTTAAAAGGTTTGATTTCTGATGCTGTTATCTGTTTGGCAATTACTTTTGTAGTTCTTGATTGGCAGATAGCTCTGACCATGTTAGGAATTTGTTTACTCTCAAGAGTACTTATCGGTCAATTTATGTTAGTTAAAGGAATAAAGGCAAGCACAGATATGGTATGTGCTTTGCAGCTTATCACTGCAATTTTGTTAATGCTGGAGATTATCTTTACTAATGGATATTTCACCTTTGTAAATCCTGTTTTATTAGGACAGTAACCAAGATATTCAGTTCAATTTCCATTTGACAATTTGTAATACAAAAAAGCTCTTTTCTCACACTAATGAAACTTTTAAGAAAAGAGCTGATTTACTTACTGTTCAAATGGCTTATCGATTATCTTTTCAAGCTTGTAAGTGCTGAATTTCACATCTGGCTCTTTAATCTCACCTAGCTTTAAAGCGTATAGATTTTCAAAATTAGCTGATGTGATTGAAGCAAAATTATCCTCACTAATACCTTTAAAATCAGCTATAAACTTTAAGGTATATCTTACAAAAGCAGGTTCATTCTCAACACCTCTTACAGGAATTGGTGCTAGATACGGGCAGTCAGTTTCTACCATCATTCTGTCAACTGGCACATATTTAATAACATCTCTTACATTATCTGAACCTTTAAAGGTTGATATACCTGTAAATGAAATGTAAAAGCCCATATCAAGGCAGGCTCTTGCCATCTCAATAGTATCTGTAAAGCAATGGATCACGCCTCCAACATCACGGGCATTTTCAGCTTTCATGATGTCCAGTGTATCCTTTTTAGCCTCTCTTGCATGAATTACTAAAGGCTTGTGAACTGTGTGAGCAATGTTAATTTGTCTAGCAAAAGATGGGATCTGAATTTCCCTAGTTTCAGGTGCATAGTGATAATCAAGGCCAGTCTCACCTACAGCAATAACCCTAGGTGAGCTTTCAAGATTTTTAATTAATTCATCATCTTTCCAATCAGGATCATCCTCAAGATTTAATGGATGAATACCTAAGGCTAAATAGATATTGTCATAATTCTTTGCAATTTCGCAGTTTTTAGCGAATTCTTTAGTTGTACAAGATACATTTAAAAAATGTGTTACACCGACATGATTTGCTCTTGCAATTATCTGTTCAATTTTGTCACCTGCCTTGCCTTCTAAAGATAAGCTTGAAAGATGGCAGTGAGAATCGACTAAATACGTCATGACTTTTCCTTTTATATTCTTTTCTTACAAATTGGTGCTATTTTACATTCATTGCAAAGTGGAGCGCGAGCTTTACAAACATATCTTCCATGAAGTAACAAAAGATGGTGAGCTTGAAGAAGATACTTCTCGTCAATTAAAGGTACAATCCTATCTTCAACTTCTTTAACAGTTTTACCTAAACAAAAGCCGGTTCGGTTGCAGACTCTAAAGATATGTGTATCAACAGCAACTGTAGGCTGATTAAAGGCAACATTTAAAACTACTTTAGATGTTTTTGAGCCTACTCCTGGTAACTTAATAAGTTCATCATATGTAGATGGAACTTCTCCATTAAATTCATCGCAAAGCATCTTTGATAACTTTACAAGATAAGATGCTTTAGCTTTCCAAAGGCCAATGGTTCTTATTACATTACCCACTGCAGCTTCAGGTAGTTCACTCATTTTAAAAGGTGTAGGTGCAAGTTTGAATAACTCTGGCGTGATCTTATTTACAGACTCATCTGTAGCCTGAGCTGAAAGCACCACAGCACACAAAAGCTCAAATGTATTATGAAATTTAAGCTCTGATTTAGGATTTGGAAAACACATTGACAAAATGTTCAGCATGTTTTCTCTTTGTTCTTGATTGAGTAATGAGTTTTTAGTTGCCATAAATTGAATCACACGTAGCATTTATTGATGATATTTTACATGCTGTAAGCTGTCTGTAAATCGAAAGATCAAACTATGGTAAGCAAAACACTGAAATGTAAAATGGTAATTCCTAGTTTGAAAATATGAGATCTGCATTTGACCTTTAGTTTTTGCAAATAAAATTTTTAAAAATAGCCTTTCTTTAGTAAAATACTTAAGTAAACTTAAAATTTTTCTCAATATCTTTAGACTTTATAAAAAAAGATTTAAAATTCAGCGTGTAAGATATTTTATTCAAGTTAACTAAAGTGACATGTCTTGCTCAGTTGCCCTACAAGAGCAAACTAAAAAAAATCCATTTTATTAGCTTAATTGAACATTACCTTCAAGGTACTGTTTATGTTTTTATTTTGATGTAATACGTTTTTGGATACACGTAATATCTATGGTTCACTATTTATTTTTATTCTTCGGTGCTGCAATCGTTAATAACTTTGTATTAGTCCGTTTTTTAGGTCTATGCCCTTTCCTTGGTGTATCAAATAAGATCTCGGCTGCAACCGGAATGGGGCTTGCAACTTCATTTGTTTTGCTTATTACCTCGATTGCCTGTTACCTAGTTAATACCTATATATTAACTTTGTACTCTTTAGAGTCATTAGAGCTAATCATCGATATTGTGATTATTGCGATAACTGTACAGCTTGCAGAAATTGTGATCCGTTTTGTATCCGTAGATTTATACAATTCTTTAGGAATCTACTTACCTTTAATTACCACTAACTGTATTGTTTTAGGTTTGGTTCTTTTACAAGGTTCTTTGTCCTTTAACTTAGCTGAGTCAATTGCATTCACCGTAGGTGCTGGCTTTGGTTTTACGCTTGTATTAGTTCTATTTGCAGCAATAAGAGAAAGACTTGCAATTTCAGATGTACCAGAACCATTTAAGAATACTGCAATTGCCTTAGTTACAGCTGGATTGCTGTCAATGGCATTTATGGGCTTTGCAGGTTTTGCAGGAAGTGCCGCATGATAAATTTTGAATTCATTATTGGATTAGCTTTAATTTTAGCCGTTGTAGGTATTTTATTATCTATTCTGTCTTCATTTACAGAATCAAAAAGTGGCAATAGCAGTGAAAAGCGTATTGAAAAATTATTGCCCGGCATTAATTGTGGTCAGTGCGGATATCCAGGCTGTCAAGCTTATGCTAAAGCTCTAGCTGACGGCAAGGCCCAGGCTAATTTATGTAAACCAGCAGGAGCTGATGTTGCAAAACAAATTGCTTCAATGCTAGGTATTAACTCAGGTGATGTTGAAGATTATGAAGAGCAGCTTTTCTCACCAAGACAGGTTGCCTATATTCATGAATCACAGTGCACAGGTTGTGGTAAATGTAAGAGAAAATGCCCTGTTGATGCTATCTCTGGTTTATTAAAACAACCTCATGTAATCGATCCTGAAGAGTGCATCGGCTGTGATGAGTGTATTAACAACTGTCCAGAAAAGTGTATTGAAAAAATAAGACTTGAACGCAATTTATCTCATTTCAACTGGAATATACACTCTGTTCAAATTAAGAGTGGGAGCTTATAATGTCATCTAAACAATTACAAAAAATTGCTCAGGCAAAAATTTGGAAGTTCTTTGGTGGCATTAAACCAAAAGAGCTCAAAGACACCGAAAACTGCAGAATTGAAGAGTTAAAGTTACCATCACTTATTTGTTTACCAATTGAAAAACATCTAGGTAAAGATGGTGAGATCTTGGTAAACGTGGGCGATCATGTTAAAAAAGGACAGCCTTTAACAGCTACAACCGGCAGATTAGTACCTTGCCATGCATCTACATCAGGAACCATTACCGCTATTTCAAAAGAGCTTTTACCACATCCTAGTGGCTATACAGGTCTTTGCATTACAATTAAACCAGATGGTCTAGATGAGGAAATCGATCTTGCACCTCTTCCTAATTGGGAGAGCACGAACAGTAAAGAACTTTTAGCCAGAATACATAATTTTGGAGTAGAAGGTTTAGGTGGTGCTCAATTCCAGACAGACATTAAATTAAAATCAGCATTAGATGAGTCTATCTCTGGCTGTAATGTCCTAATAATCAACGGTTGCGAGTGTGAACCTGCAATTACCTGTGATGACAGAATCATGCAGGAGCGAGCAAGTGAGATTGCATTAGGCATCAAGATCTTTAACAAGATTTTAAATCCAAAGATAACCTTAGTTGCAATTGAGAATAACAAGCCAAAAGCAATTTCTGCTATGGAACAGGCTTGCGCACAAGTTGCAACAGTAAGAGTGATCCCTACTGTATATCCTTCAGGTTCAGCCCGTAATCTTATCAAGATCCTAACCGGTATCGAGGTACCTTATAACGCTCATACCTCAGAATGTGGCATTGTAGTAGATAACGTAGGTACCGTTTTAGCAGTGAAGGAAGCTATTGTAGACGGTCGTCCTTTAACCTCAAGAGTTGTTACAGTTACAGGTAATTCTTTAAAGAAAAAAGGAAATGTAAGAGTTCGCTTAGGTACATCTGTAAGATTTGTATTAAGTAACTATGAGTTAAATCCTGAGTTCCACCAAAGAATTATCTTAGGTGGACCTATGATGGGATTTACTCTACCTTCAATTGATGTACCTATTACCAAGTCTGTTAACTGCATCATGGCTCCAGGCTCAAATGAGATCCCAAGAATTAAAGAGCCATCTAACTGCATTCGTTGTGGTCGTTGCGCTAGAGTTTGCCCTAGCCGTTTAGTGCCATATCAAATGTACAATCAGTCTAAAGCTCATAATCATGCTGCAGCACAGATGTGCGGAATTAAGGATTGTACACTATGTGGCTGCTGTACCTATGTTTGCCCATCATATATTCCACTTACAGCTCAATTTAGATATGAAAAAGCAGTAGAAAAGCATATTTATGATGCAGAGATTAGAAACGAAAGAGCTAAACAGAGAATGGAAACTCGTAACGTTCGTTTAGCTGAAGAAGAAAAGGCTCGTGCTAAGAAGAAAGCTGAAGCATTAGCAAGAATGAAAGCTCAAAAAGAGGCTGAAAAGAACATGTCTCCTGAAGAGTTAGCTGCTGCTCGTCAAAAAGCAATTGAAGAAGCTAAAGCCAAGGCTCGTGAGAGAAAAGCTGCTTTAATGGCTGCTAAAGATTCTACTGCTACAACACCAAATGCAACAGCAGAGGACTCAAAAGAAGCCCTAACTGTAAAGAGAATAAAAGATGTTGAAAGAAAAGCAATGATGGTAGCAAAGCATCAAGGCCATATTGAAACATCAATTCTGCCTAAAAAGGATGATGTAGAAACTAAAGTTGCTAAGGCACAAGCTGAAGTTGTTGATGTTCTGCCATATGCATTAAGAACTCAGGCAGGTGTAAGAGATAATGTTTTAAATATTAAAGCTAATCACGAGCCTGTAATTGAAAATGAGAATCATCCATTAGTAGGATTAGAGCCTGATGATAGTCTGCAAAACCCAGCTCAAAAGAAGGTAATTGCTCAGGTATTACTTTCTCATCAGGAGCAGAAGGTTGAGAACAATACATTGCCACAGGCGTTAAAGAAAAAGACATTGAGAGCTAAAAGGTAAAAAATGAATACTAATTTTAATGGAGTTTCAAGACAGAACTTAGGAATTGAAACAGCTCCACATCTTAAAGCACCATTGACCACTAAGATGATCATGGGAATAGTCTCATTATGCCTATTACCAGCATTTTTAGTTCAGAGCTTCTTTTTTGGCTTTGGTAATTTCTTTCAGTTCATAAACTGTTTGATTACAGCCATCGTCTGCGAAGTTGTGATTGCTATCTTAAGACACAGATCAGTTTTACATTCACTATCTGATCTGTCTTATGTGGTTACAGCAGCTTTATTAGGTATGACCTTACCTCCTCTTCTACCTTGCTATTACGCAATTGTTGCAACTGTGTTTGCAATTATTGTGGTTAAAGCTGTATTCGGAGGTCTTGGCAATAATATCTTTAACCCTGCCATGGCTGGTTTTGTCTTTATCGTAATTTCAAGTCCATCTGTTGTAGGTTTATCATGGGTTGCCCCTGCTCCATTTGCTTTTTCTGTAGCATCATTAGAGAAAACCGCAGCAGTTATTTACGATAAGAAAAGCGCTAATGCTTTAAAGAAAGAAATTGATGCTTTAAACATTACGTTATTAGATGAAAATACTGATGAAAGTACAATGTCAAATACAGATGAGGTTGTAGTTGATAAGTCATTAGCATCAACAGATACTGATGCTACTACTGGAGCTACTTTCCTAGAAGAGATAAAGTCGGCAAGAAAGAGCGGTACTTTATATAAGAAGACAAATGTAGATTTTCAGTCATCTGAGTATTTAGCTTATTTCTGTTTAGCTATTGCCTACCTTTTAGGTGGTCTTGCCCTGATTGCCTTTAAGATCATCTTAGTTAAGATGGTAGTAGTTTTCTTTGTAGCCATTGTTGCTTTCTCTTTACTGCTATCACATATCTTCCCAGGCTACTTTCTGCCACCGCTAGACACCTTACTCTTTGGCGGTACCATGATGGCTGCATTCTTTATTATTACCGATCCTGTAACTAATGCAGGTACATCAAAGGGACGTATCTACTTCTCAATTTTAGTTGCTTTCTTAATCGTACTCTTAAGAGCATTTGGTTCTTACTCAGATGCTGTAGCATTTGCAGTAATGCTTTCAAATGCAGCAGCTCCTTTAATTGATGTCTTAACTCACAGAAGACCTTTTGGCTACAGATACAAAAAAGGAGGACTGCAATAATGAAAAACACTAACGTAGAGACTCTTTTAGGTACTAACGAAAAAGAGACAAAACGCATGAATAAAGGACTACGTTCTTTATTGTCAGGAGTGTCTTTAGCTATTGTAGGTTCATTATGCGTAGGGCTTGTTCTGTATGTTGAGAACACCACTAAAGCTCAAATTGCTGAAAACCAAAAGAACAGTATTGATGCTCGTGTTTTAGCTTTATTACCTGATGAAGCTAAAGATAAAGGAAATCAGATCACCTGTTATCAAATTAAAAAGAGTAAATACATTGGTTCTAACCAAAAGCTATTTGTTGCAAGCAGGGCATCAGAAATCACAGGTTATGTTATGACCTATGAAACCTCAATGGGTTATTCAAATCCATTAGTGATGATTGCAGGTTTTGATAAAGATAAAAAAGTTTATAAAGCTGATATTCAGTTTTCATTAGAGACTCCTGGTCTAGGAGATAAAGTTGATAGAGCGCATGGTAATTTCCTAGATCAATTCTCAGGTTACGCTCTTGAAGATGCAAACTGGGATGTTAAGAAGCTTGGCGGTGACTTTGATTACATTACAGGTTCTACTGTAACCTCTCGTGCTACCGTAGTTGCTACCTCTATGGCTTTAAAAGAGCTTAACGAGCTCGATTTAAACAGATTTTCAAAATGCAGGACACAGAACTAAATGAGTGAAAACTTAAAGCCTGTAGAAGGCAAACTTGATATTAGTGCAAAAGAAACAAAACTACCAAAAGAGAGTATTGTAAAAATCTTCTTAAAAGGAATTTGGTCAAATAACCCAGGTCTTTGTCAGTTGCTGGGGTTATGCCCTCTGCTGGCTGTTACAACCTCTGCTGCTAGTGCCACAGGTCTTGCCTTTGCCACTTTACTGGTACTTTGTGTAAGTTCTTTTGTAATTTCTTTAATTAGAAAGCTAATTTTTAAAGAAGTTCGCATTCCAATTTATGTACTCTTAATTGCAACTTTAGTTACCGTAGTAAGGTTCTATACTCAGGCTTATTTCCAGGATCTTTACTCTCAGTTAGGTATCTATCTATCATTGATTGTAACTAACTGTATTATTATGGGTAGAGCTGAAGCATATGCCGGCAAAAATGGTCCTATTTCCTCATTCTTTGATGCTTTAGGCTGTGGTATTGGTTTTTCTCTAGTATTGTTTGTGCTAGGTGCTTTACGTGAGATCTTAGGTTCAGGTACTTTCTTTATGGGAGCATCTAATCTCTTTGGGGAGTTTGGTAAGTCATTAGAGTGTACGGTAATGTCATCAGACTACACATTAATGGTTGCAATCTTGCCACCTGGTGGTTTCTTTATTCTGGCATTCTTAATTGCACTTAAAAACTTCCAGTCTAACTTTAAGCGCAATAAGATTGAAAACAGCTATAAAATTAAGTCAATTCAAAACTAGTTGAAATCTCAGTTAAAAGGCGCTCGTGAATGAGCGCCTTTTTAATTACTTTTTCAGGCTATCTAAAAATTCCTCATAACCTTTCTTTCTTAATTTACATGAAGGGCACTCTCCACATCCATACCCCCAAGCATGTAACTTATCATGTTGTCCTTCATAGCAGGTATGAGTTTTTTCTACGATAAGTTTTACAAAATCCATACCACCTAATTCATAGCCTAGGTAAAAGGTCTGTGCTTTAGATTTGAACATTAAAGGTGTTTCAAACTTAAGATTTGATTCCATACCTAAATTTACAGCACGCTCTAAAGCTTTCATGGTGTTGTCTCGGCAATCAGGATACCCAGAATAATCTGCCTGTCCTACGCCAGTAATTACAGTATCTGCTTTAATGGTATAGGCATAACTTGACGCATAGCACATAAAGATTAAGTTACGTCCTGGTACAAATGAGGTTGGTAAGTGATTTTCCTCATTCATAACATAGTCTTCATGATCTTTTGTTAAAGCTGAATCTGTAAGATCTTTAAAAGACAACATATCTACTACTCTGTCGCCTTCATACTTTTTATATAATTCCTTATCAAAAGCCTTTAAAGCTTCTAAAAACTCTAAACGGCATTTCATCTCAACATCATGTCGTTGACCATAGTTAAAACCAATGGTTGCAACCTTGTCATACTTTTTTAAAGCATAGTAAAGACAGGTAGAACTATCCTGTCCGCCTGAGAATACGACTAAAGCTTTACTCATAATTTACCTCACAAAAATCTAGTAAATTTTACTATATATGGTTCAAGTAATTAAGTAGAAAAGTAACCGGCAAAGGCAAGTTTTTAGTAAAGATTTGTTTGCCGTTTAAGGCAAAAGAGCTCAATATTTCCGATATAAAAAAATTAAATTCTTTATAATTCAATAAATAAAATAATTGGCACAGTATTTGCTTTATATAAAACATAAGAGCGAATAGCTCAAAAATAAAATAAATTTGAGAGAAAAAAAACTATCTATTATCTATTTGGAGAAACGCTATGTTCAATACATCAATTACTGGTATAAATGGTTCACAGAAATACTTAGATACCACTTCAAACAACATTGCTAACGCTAACTCATACGGTTTTAAGAAGTCACGTGCTGAATTTGCCGATCTTTACACCAATTCTGTTTTCACAAGTTCAAAAACAGCTACCGGTATGGGTACTAATACTACTACTGTAGCTCAGCAGTTCGCACAAGGTTCATTATCAGGTGATACTGGTAATAACCTTGATATGGCAATTAGCGGTAATGGTTTCTTTGTGTTAGCAAATGAAGCAAATGATACAGCAACAGCTAACAATGGCGACAGAACCTACACCAGAAACGGTGCCTTTGAATTAAATCCAAATGGATATGTTGTTACAGCTATGGGTGACTACTTGCAAGGTTACCCAGTAGATCAAGATGGTAATGTTACAAATCTTGATATTACATCTACAAAAGCAATTAGAATTCCTAGTGACACTGGTGCACCTCGTGCTTCATCAAAGATTGGAATCACCTTTAACTTACCTGCTGGCGCCGATTCAAAGGCAACCCAGGCTGCTCACGGTTACCAGAACTTTGATCATACTGACAGCTCAACATATACTAATGCTTCATCACAGACTGTTTATGATTCATTAGGTGGAGCTCATACTTTGACTTACTACTTCATCAAAGATCATACCAATGACGGTACACAGAACCACCCTGGTAATGTAACTAATGACGGACACACTATTTGGAACGTATTAACTTATGTTGATGGTAACCCTGTTGACGTAGCAGGTGGTGTTAACTTAAAAGTTGATGCTAACAGCCCTTCTGCTGATGCAGGTAAGACCTTCAAAGGAATTCAGTTAGAGTTCGGAACTGACGGTAAGTTAATTAATAATGGTCAGAATCCAGGTGTAATCACATTCACTAATGCCGGTGGCGCAAATCCTCCTGAGAAAGGTCGTGAAGCCTTCACTTTAGCACAGGCAATGGGAGGTGGTGTTGATGACTCTCAGTCAATCGTAGCAGATCTTAACTACACTCAGTACGGCAGCTCAAAGTTCTCTGTAGGTGGCATTACAAATGATGGTTACTCAACAGGTGTCCTAGAGAACGTACAGGTTAACGAAGATGGTGTAATGATCGCTTCATACACCAACGGCAGAACATCAAAGATCTGTAAGGTTGCAATGGCAAACTTCACAAACCCTCAGGGTTTAATCAAAGTTGGTGATACTCAGTGGAAAGAGTCAGTAAACTCAGGTGAAGCTCAGGCATGTGAAGCTAATTCTGGTATGGCAGGTTCAATTAAAGGCGCTAACTTAGAGTTGTCAAACGTTGAGTTAGCTTCAGAATTAGTTGATCTGATTATTGCACAGAGAACCTATCAGGCTAATGCTCAGGCCCTGCAGACTCAGAACACTGCAATGGATTCAATCATGAACATCCGTTAGTAGTTTAGGTAAAGATTTATTTAAGTTTCTCTTTTAGATAGTTGTGCCTCATAGTTATGCTATGGGGCTTTTTTTTCTTTATTCTTTTGAGCAAAATAAAAGAGAAATATGTGCAAATCATTTATAATTTTGTGACTATATTTAAGAGTGCGATTAATAAACTTAACAATGAAATTTTCACTTAACATTGATGATTATTCTGCTAGAGCATTTGGTTTAAATACCAAAGAACAGTTCTCATCATTAGCATTTGGCGAGATTGAAACTGATAATAAAGCTCCGAATCTAAATCCAGCAAACATCCCGATGATGACTGCACGTCGTCTTAGCATGGGATGCAGAATGGCTGTAGATATCGGTCTTGAACTTATAAAAGCTCATGATGATATTGATGCTGTGATCTACTCAAGTGCTACAGGTGAAGAAGAGCACAACTATAAAGTGCTTGAATCTGCTGCAAAGGGAGTTGATTGTTCTCCTACTGATTTTTCAATGTCAGTGCATAATACTGCTGTCGGCAACTTTACCATTTTATCAAAAAAAAAGATCCCTTCAAGCTCTGTAAGTGCTGGTATTGATTCATTCTTAATGGCTTTAACTGACGCTTATGTAATGCTGTCTTCAGGTTACAAAAAGATCTTAGTTGTTGACTACAACGTATCTATTCCACCATTCTTTAAGAACTACTTAAAAAAGGACTTCCCTGATTACCCTTATTCAGTAGGTCTTGTAGTATCAAAGGGAGATGATTTTGAGTTTACAACCTCAAAGCTAAATCAGAATTCAGATCATTTATTTCCAGTGTCGCTTAACTTTTTACTAAGCTTAATTAAAAAAGAGAATGTTACATTAAAAGGTGAACGACTCTTATGGGAAGTAACAAATAAACATGAATAGCTTTATGCATTGTGTAGCAGGACTTTACAGAGTTCTAGTTTCATCAATATACTTTGCTTTCTTTGGCTTAGGCTCCTTAGTTATTTCAATGATCTTCTTTAATTTGATGCGTTTAGTTGTAAGGAATAAAGAGAACAGAACTAGGATCTCAAGGAACATCACCAAGTATGCTTTAAAGCTTTATCTTTCAACAGCATGCCTTTTAGGCATCTTTGATATCAAGATTAAGAATCTTAAGAAAACACAGGATGACACAGGTTGTATCTATATTGCTAATCACCCAAGTTTACTTGACGTTGTGATATTAGATTCATTTGTTAAGAATGCAAACTGTGTAATTAAGTCGACTCTCAAGAGTAATCTTTTTATAAGTGGAATTATTGCCTGCAATCGCTATGTAGCTAATTCTTTGAGTCCTGAAGATATCCTGAAGGATTGTAAAGAGTCATTAGCAAGAGGAGATAACATAATCGTATTCCCTGAAGGAACAAGAACTATAAATTTTGATAAAATTAAGTTTAAACATGGCTTTTCAAGTATTGCTGTTGTATGTAAAGCTAACATTAGACCATTAGTGATTAACTTTGATGGTCTGGCTTTAAGAAAGAATGTTCCCTGGTATCAAATTTATAAAAAGAAACTTACCTACAAAATTGAGATTTTAGATAAGTTTGATACCAGTGAGTATCTATCTTTACATCAGGATAAGGAAGTCCCTGCTGTATCAAGAGGAATTGCTAAAGAATTACAAGCTTTAATTCAAAGTAAAGTTAACTAATGATTTATATAGATAAGTAAAAAATAAAACTGTAAACAATAAAGGAAATAAATATGGAACCATTGTATGACGAGCTTAAGCTGTTAATTATTGACTCACTTAATCTTGAAGACATCTCTATTAATGATATTGAGACCGAGGCACCTCTGTTTGTAGATGGTTTAGGCTTAGATTCAATTGATGCTTTAGAGCTCGGTATAGCTATTAAGCAGAAATATGGTCTTACTCTTTCAGCTGATAATGAAGAAATGAAGAAATGCTTCTATTCAGTAAAAACTTTAGCAGATTACATCAAAGCAAATAGACAGTAGTTATTATGACAAAAGAAGAGATCTTAAAACAAATCCAGGAAATGTTAGCTTCATTATTCGAGCTTGATCCTGAGGATATCAAACCAGAAAGCAAACTTTTTGAAGAGCTAGAATTAGACAGCATTGATGCTGTTGATTTGGTGGTAAAACTACAGAAGACCATTGGCAAGAAGATCATGCCTGAGGACTTTAAGACTGTACGTACCGTACAAGACGTAGTTGAAGTAGTCTACAAGCTAGTAAACAGCAAGTAAGCTCAAACAAAGCTAATTGACATAAGTATGTTAAAAAAGATACTGCTCACCCTGTGTATAGTACTTGGGGTATGTTACCCTTTTGTAATTTACGCAGGTATCAAGTTGGAGCTCATAAAGTATGTGTTACCAATAGTTGCAGCGGTATTTTTATTAAGACTTGTGTTGAGCAGAAGACAGCATTCAGAGTTTAAAGTACTAACCTGTTGTTCATTGATTACAGCTGCCATTTTATGTATAGGTTCAGCTGTTTTTAACAATCTAAAGTTAGTGCTTTTCTATCCTGTTTTTGTAAATGCGCTGTTTTTTGCAATCTTTTTCTTGTCTTTATATAAAGGTGATGCCATTATCACCCGCTTTGCAAAATTGACTCAAAAAGATGGACAACTTCCAGATTTTGCAATTAGTTATACAAGAAAAGTAACCGTAGTCTGGTCATTATTCTTTATTTTTAATGGCCTTATTGCGTTATATACAGCCTTATCAAATGATATTGAGGTATGGACACTCTATAATGGATTAATTTCATATATTCTTATAGGGTGTTTAATGGCTATAGAATTTGTAATCAGAATAATTATCAGAAAATCACATGGCAGTTAAAACCTTAAGTCTTCATGAAGCAATATATTCAAATCGAGATCCTAGAGAAGTAGTCGCTTTTGATAAAGACACTACCTACCATCTTTATGATCTGCAACTTATGGTTAAAGCACTTTCTGTTTTTCTATCAATGTCAAAAGAAAAACGCTTTGCTATTTATGTTGAAGACTCTTATCTGTTTACAGTTGCTTTTGCCGCCTGCTTATATGCAAAAAAGATCCCTGTCTTTGCTGGCATTATAAGAAAAAACGTGTGTTCTAAAGATAACGGCTGTTTTGATGCTATTATTTCTGATAAGAATTTTGATGATGTAGAAATTCCTTTCTTTGATATTACAACCATTAAAGCTGCTGTAAGACAAACACCATTAAAAGAAATTCCTTTAAGAAATCATGATGCTGAAATTACACCAGTTCTAGACAGTAATTTAAAAATTGAGTTTTACACCTCAGGCTCTACTGGTAAAAGTAAGAGAATTGATAAGACGTTAAGACATCTTGAAAATGACATCTTACATCTTGAGAATTTAACCAAAGTTCTTGATAACAGTGATAACTCAGTTGTAGTGGCATCTGTAGCTCCATATCACATGTACGGACTTACCTTTAGAGTCTTGTTGCCTCTTTTACGTAAAATTCCTTTTGATGCTCAGTTTATTAAGTTCCATGAAGAGCTTTGCGTTAACTATAAAGATAAAAAACTTATTTTTGTATCATCACCTGCTTTTTTAAAGCGTATTGATTCATTTTTAAAATCACCAAAGATTATTTTTACACTCTCGGCAGGCTCATCAATGGATATTGCAGCCTCTGGCAAGTATTACGCTTGGTCAGAATGTGAAATCACAGAGATCTATGGCAGTACTGAAACTAACTTCATGGGATATAGAAAACTCTCAGGCTCTGAAGAGTATTACACTCCCTTTGCTGAAGTAAGTTTTAAAGAAAACAATGGAGAGCTTTACCTTTACTCTCCTTTAATTGATAAGAAATACAAACTTGATGATAAGCTTGAATTTAAAGGAGACAAATTCAAAGTAATCGGCAGAAAAGATAAAGTAATTAAGCTTGAAGAAAACAGAATAAGTCTTACTCAGATTGAAGATTTAGTCAAAAAACATGAGCATATTACTGATTGTGTAGCTTTGCCTTTAGAAAAAGGTGATCGTACCTTTATTGGAATTGTTGTAGCTGTAGATGATGCGATGTATCAAGATTTAACAAGCAATGATAATAAAGATAAGATTAAACATGACTTTGTAAAATCAATTAAGAGCAGTTTAAAAGATCATTTACTCTTAGTTGCAATGCCAAGATATGTAAGAATTTTAAAAGAAATTCCCCTAAACAGCATGGGCAAAAAGATAACCTCACAGTTAAGAGAGCTGTTTAATGATTAAGCCTAAAGAATACGAAATTAAAAGAATTGATGAGAATTCTTTTGAAATAACAATTAAAGTAAATCCTGATCTTTTCTATTTTAAAGGTCATTTTGAAGAACAGCCTATTCTTCCTGGTGTTGTACAGTTAGGATGGGTGTATGACTTTTGCAAAGAAGTCTTAAATCTTGAGCTGTCAGGTAACATTCCAACTATTAAGTTTACAGCCCCTATCCTTCCTAAGGATGAGATTGTTTTAAAAGTTGTACATAATCCTCTTAAGAACAATGTTAACTTTGAATATGACATTTTAAACACCATGAGTAAGGCAAGTTCAGGAAGGATCAAACTCTAATGAAATACTGCGCTATTGTGCCCTGCTACAGACATGCATCAACTCTTGACAGCGTGCTAAGTAGACTTGCAAAGTACAGCTTGCCAGTAATTGTGGTTGATGACGGTAATGACATTGAAAATGCCACAATCATCGCGCAGACTGTTAACAGTCACAATCTAGCTAATGAGCGTGTGACCTTACTAAAACATGAGATAAACCAAGGCAAAGGTGGCTCAGTAACTACAGGTCTTAAATATGCTTATAAAGCTGGCTTTACCCATGCTATACAGGTTGACTCAGATGGACAGCATTGCATTGAAGATATAGATCAGATCTTGAAGTTATCAAAAGACAATGAAGATTGTGTAATTTCAGGTATGCCTGTTTATGATGCTAATGCCCCAAGATCACGTGTTATAGGTCGCAAGATCACAAACTTCTTTGTGCATGTTGAAACCCTGTCTTCCATGATTAAAGATGCCATGATTGGTTTTAGAGTATATCCTTTAGAAAAGACAGTATCTGTAATAAATAAGAGTCATATAGGCTCACGTATGAACTTTGATATTGAAGTTTTGGTAAGACTTGTTTGGAATGGTGTTAAAGTAAAGTTCTTTGAGACAAAAGTAGATTACCCAAAAGGTGGTATTTCTAATTTCAAACCTATTGATAATGTCAAAATTTCACTTATGCATACTAAGCTTTGTTGCATAAGCGTTCTTACCTTACCAGTTAGGATCTTTAAAAATGCCAGATAGTAATAAGCATTGGGAAGAACAAAAAGAAGCAAAAGGCGGCTATTATGGTCTAAAGCTAATGCTTTTCTTCTATAACATAGGCGGAAGAGCTGTCTTTAGTATTATCCTTATTCCTGTAATGTATGTTTACTATCTTTTATCTAAAAAGCAAAGACTGATCTCAAAAAAATATCTTTCATTAGTTAATAAAACTCGCAAAAGTAGAGGCATGGAGCCTTTAAAATTACATCCTTTCTTTCATTTTCTCTCTTTTGGATACATGCTGCTTGATAAATTAAAAGCATGGCAAGGTGATTTAAAATTAGGTAAAGATGTAATTTATAAAGATAATTGTGAACATGAGATTAAGCAGTATTATCATCAAGGCTTTGTAATTTTCTGTTCTCATTTAGGCGACATTGAAGCACTACGCGCCGTATATACTAAAACAGATGAGCACGTAATTAACTCTATTGCTTTTACAGAGCATGCTGAAAACTTCAATCGCATGATTAAGTCTTTATCACCTGACGCTGAAGTCAATGTTATCTCAACTAAATCTATAGGACCAGATACTGCTATCTTACTAAAAGAAAAGATAGACAATAATGAGATCGTTGCTATTGCAGCTGACAGAGTACCAACACAAACACTGGCAAAACATACTGAGAATCGCGTTGTTGAGACTACTTTTTTAGGACAAAAAGCAAACCTCCCTCAAGGACCTTTTGTATTAGCTTCTGTTTTAAAATGTCCTGTAGTTTTAGTGTTTGGACTTAAAAATCCTAAGACCCACAAGATTGATATTGTCTGCAAGGATTTTGCAAAACAGATTATTATTGACAGAAAACAAAGAGAATTATCGGTCAAAAGGTACGCTGATGCTTATGCTAAGGTCTTAGAAGAGCTTTGTCTTGAATATCCTTATCAGTGGTTTAACTTTTATGATTTTTTTAATACAGGTAAATAAAAGTAAAGAATATCTAAGAGACTTATATGTATAAAAGACCAAAATTTATACTTTCTCATGAAGCTGTATTTCCAATTTCTTTTCATGACACTGATGCTATGGGTGTAGTTTGGCACGGTAATTATATAAAGTTCTTTGAATTAGCCCGTGAAGCCTTTTTAGAAGAGATTAAATATGGCTATCAGGACATGAAAGATGAAGGCCTTGCATATCCTATCACGGAATGTACCTGTAAATACAGAAAGTATCTTAGAGTAACTGATAAAGTTTTAAGAGTAGTGACCTTACTTTGTGAGTATGAAGGAAAAGTTGTCTTTCATTATGAGGTTTATCCAAAGGATAGTAATACCCTGTGTGCTTATGGTAAAACTGAACAGGTATGTATCAAAGCCTCTACAGGTGAACTTATCTTTGAAACACCAAGATCTTTATTGAATGCTATCAAAAAATATGAAAGCGAACAGAGGTAAAAGAGGTTACAAAGATGAAAAAACTTTTTAAATTTCTGTTTATTTTTGTTGCATTAGCATTCTCATTTAATACTAATGCCTTAACTGTAAATGAGCTTAGTGCTCTTTTACAAAAAGATGCTAATTTTAAGGCCTCTTATAACCAGGAGAAGACCTTAAACAAGCTCAATAAAATTTTGAAAAGCTCAGGAGTTGTCATCATCATTGAGAATAAGAATGTATTTTTCAGGCAAAATACACCTTTTGAATTAGAGCAAATTATTACTCCTAATCGCTTTGCTCAAATCATGGATGATGAGATCAATGAGATCACCCGTGATAACAATCCACAGTTGTTTGAGATCTCAAATTTACTTTTAAACATCTTTTCTATGAATGAAGTTAATGAAAAGTACTTTTCATATAAGCTTTCAGGAAATCTTAATAACTGGACTTTAGAGCTGAAACCAAATGATGAGCTTCTATCTAAGATCTTTAATAAGATCACAATTCAAGGCTCAGATAAAGTAAAAGAAATCGTCATTGAAGACATCTCAAAAGACACCACTGTGCTTACTTTTAGCGATTATAGCACCGACAAGATTACATTAAACCTAAAGGAACAGTCATACCTTGTTAAATAGGGCTTTTTCTCTTATTTATGTATTTTTGCTTATTGTACTAACTATTGTCTTAAGTCTTAGAGTAAGCAATATTACTATTGATAGCTCAATTCTCTCCTTATTACCTACTGAGACTCAATCAAAAGTCTCAATGACTACTATCGATACTTATACCAAAAGACTTGATAGACAGGTAGTCTTTTTAATTAAAGATAATGGAGATGGTGATAAGGCTTGTGATTCCTTTTATAAAGAACTTAGAAAAAACAAGAGTGTTGAAAAAGTCATCGGTGCTGTTGATAAAAGAGCGCAACGGAACTTCAATCAATTTCTATACAACTATAAAACAGCTTTAATCTCTGAAAAGGCCAAAGCAAGAATGGAGAACAGCTCATATGAAAAATGGGTGTTATCTACTCTTTACTCAGGTTTTTCTGGTGTTACTGAAAAAGAGATCATATCAGATCCTCTGCTACTCACTCGTGATGTAGCCACTTTTCTATCAAAAGACGTAAAACTCAATGTAAAAAATGGATATTTAAGTGTCACTGATGAGCGCAGCAACCTTTGGTACTTTTTAAACGTACGCACCAAGAGTGCCGGATTTGACATTAACTCGTCTAAAGAATTCTGCTCTTATGTAGATAATCTTATTGCTAAAACAGAGTCTTTATATAAAGGAACTACTATTTTAAAACGAGGCACTGTTTTTTATTCAGACTATGCCTCAGCACTTGCACAAAGGGATTTAACTGTTTTAGGTTCAATTACGATTATTAGTGTCTTTGCTTTAATCTTTTTTGTCTTTAGAACGGTTATTCCTGTAGCTTTAACCGTACTTTCTGTTAGTACAGGTATCTTAGCTGGATTTGCCTTTTTATGTATCTTTTTTGAGACTATAAATCTGGTCATCATTGGTATGAATCTGTCTGTAGTTGGTGTGGTTTGTGACTACACTATCTATTACATGACATTAAGAGTAAGCAAGGATTGTTCAGGAGCTCCCATTGACACTATAAAGCAGATGATTAAGCCTCTTTTATTTGCTGTAGGTACTGATGTAGTTGCCTATCTAATCATCGTACTCTCACCTGTTACTCCATTAAGACAACTCTCAGTTTTCTGTATGGCAGCTATCACCTTTAGCTGCCTTACAGTGATTTTAATAGAGCCCTATCTGTGCGCTCATGTAAAGAAAAAAGATTTCCCTTTAAAGAGCGTATTTAACGGATATTTAAAGCTTGTTGCATCTAAAAAAGTGAATCTTGCTATCATTGTCCTAATTGTTTTAACTACTGCCTTTGGTTTAAGTAAGTTTTCAGTAAATGACGATCCAGCTTCTTTTCAGAATTTACCTGCAGTTTTAAAAATTCAGGATGATGAAATAGCCAGAATTACCAATCAGAAAGCATCAGCAAAATATCTTATTATTGAGGGTAATTCTGAAGACAAGCTATTACATATCAATGAGAGCCTACAACAGCTCTTAGAGCTCATGGTAAAGAATAAAGATATATCCTCATACAGAGCCATACCTTTAGTTTCTTTAAAGACTCAAGAGCATAATTTTTATCTTATACAAAAAACTCTAAAGAGCTTAAAAGATCCTGTTTTAACAGAAAATAAAGAGAATTTAGTCAAGTTCTATAGTTATCAACAGCTATCATTAGACAAATTTATACAATCGCCTTTAGGTAATGCCTATGAACCGTTGTATATCAAAGGCTCTAATAACAGTCCCTATGCCTTGTCTATACTTTTATATGACGTAAAGGACAGAACAAAGCTTGAAAGTGAGATTTCACGTCTTACAGCCAATGCTTATTATTTAGACAGAAAAGATGATTTTATAAAGGTCTTTAGCCATTACAGAGTTCTAATCTCTTATGTTCTATATACTTTCTTAATTGTGATTTTTTTAGTATCAGTATTAAGACTTGGAGCATTAAAAGGACTTGTAGCTGCAGTTTTTTCACTTATAAGTGTGCTTTTTGCCCTTGCAACCATACTGCTTAGTGGATATCAGTTAAATCTCTTTAATGAATTAGCACTAATCTTAGTATTAGGTATTGGAGTTAACTATACAATCTTTTTTAATTCAAATACTAATATCAAATCCACTTCATTAGTTGCAATAGTTACAGCTTTATTAACTACGCTTTTAACCATGGGAGTGCTTGTTTTAAGCTCTGTAAGTGTCATCTCTGGTTTTGCTCTTGCACTTTCATCAGGTATCTTATGTTCATTTGTACTATCAACCATCTTGCCTGAACTGTTAAAAGATGTTGAAAACAACAATTCTAGGAGTGTGTAAATGAAAAGAAAACATTTATTTACAGCCATAATCTTCTCTTTACTATCTTTACTTGTAGCTTGCAGCAGTACTGAACAAAAGCAAACAGAAGAGTTAAAAGCTTATATCACCAAAGAGATTGAAATCTCTGTTCCTAAAGCTAAGTTTGATACAGAAGAGAGCTTTGATCAGCTACTATCGACAACTTATAACGGAAAAAAGAGCTCTCTTTTAGTTTCATCTGTAATTAAGAAAAATTCTATTTCTGTAACAGGTCTGACACCAGGCTATCTAAAACTTTTTACCATAACTTATGATGAAAATGGCATAAACGCAGAATACTCAGTTCCAAAAGCCATGCTTCCACCTATAAATCAGGTATTACTTGATATAATGTTAAGTTATAAAAGTGATCTAAAAGATGAGTTGCCAAATGCCTTTATAGTTATTGATAAAGGAAATACCAGAACCATCGCTTATGTAGATAATACAAAAATGAGAAAGGTAATTTACAAAATTGAATACAAATCAATGAAAGATAAACTATTACCTACTAAAATAATCAATTTTGAATTTAATTATACAATTAACTTTAAGTACCTGTGATTAATGATTTATATCAATGATCTTACATCTGTAAGCTCTTTAGGTTCAGACGAATTAACTATTGTAGATAGCTTGTCTCATACAGACAGATGCTATCTAACATACAGAGATGATCTGTTAAATGAACATAAAGGTTCATATTTTGGACAAATTAAGGCAAAACTTCCAAGACTTGATGATTACCCTGAGCACAAGAGTCGTAACAGCGCAGTTTTAGCTTATCTTGCGGATTCAATTAAAGATAGTATTGAAAAACTTAAACAAAAGTACGGAAAAGATCGTATTGCCATTATTTTAGGGACATCCACCTCCGGTCTTGATAAAACCGAATCAGAAATTAGGCTATTTTTAACTACAGGAAAACGCTCCAAAGATTTCTACTATAAGTCTCAGGAGTTTGGCGATCCTTCCATGTTTTTAGCAGACTATTTGGAAATCGATGGTCCTGCTTACACCATTTCAACCGCCTGCTCTTCTAGTGCACGAGCTTTAATCTGTGGCAAGAGAATGCTTGAAAGTGGTCTTGTTGATGCTGTGATTGCAGGTGGTGCTGATACTTTATGTAAGGTACCAATCAATGGGTTTAATAGCATTGGATTACTTTCATTTAAAAGGTGTATTCCTTTTAGTAAAAATAGATCTGGTATTAACATTGGTGAAGGTGGCGCTCTTATGATCTTAACTCAAGAGAAATCAGACCTAGTGCTCTTAGGTGTAGGTGAATCGTCAGATGCTTACCATGTATCCTCACCTGAACCTAGTGGTGCTGGTGCCATCAGGGCTATGGAAATGGCTCTTGATAATGCTTCTTTGTCACCTGATGATATTGGCTATGTAAATCTGCACGGTACAGCTACTAAGTTAAATGATGCAATGGAAAGTAAAGCTATGGCATCTTTATTTAAAGGTAAAGTGCCATGTAGTTCAACCAAATACATGACAGGTCATACACTAGGAGCTGCAGGTATCGTCGAGGCTGCTATTCTATGTTACCTTTTAAAGCATGATCTTGACTTACCTGTTCAGGATTTTTCTCATGATGAAATTGATGACACTTTAGATGAGTGTGGCTTAGTTAAAGAAAAAATGAAAGCTAAAAAGAAAGTTATGATGTCTAACTCTTTTGCCTTTGGTGGCAATAATGCATCAATTATCATTGCAAAAGAGATCTCTCATTAAGATCAGGATCAACATGAACAATTATTTAACACCACGTGAATACTTACCTCATGAGCCACCAATGGTTCTAATTGATGAAGTTATTTACGTTGATGATAACAAAGCTGTCACCAGATGCTATGTAAACCGTAATGGTGTTCTCTCTCCTTTTTTAAATGAGAATGGAGATTTACCTGCTTTTTTTGCATTAGAAATCTTTGCGCAAAGTGTGGGGGTATGGAACGGTTATATGCAAAAAGAAAGCAAGAACAAAATAAAGATTGGAATGTTGCTTGGGACCAGGAATTTTAAGATTAAATCTACTTTTTTCAAAATAGGAACCGAAATAACAACTATCGTTCAGCAAAACATGTCTGACGGTACATTGGCTAATTTTGAAGGTAAAATATTTTTAAACAAAAAAGAAGAATCAATGTCTGAGGAGCAAGATGCTTTTGCTTCAGGGAGAATTAACGTAATATCACTATCAGATCAATTGGCTTATGATCTTTTTACTAGGTAAAAGCAATTATTCAATAGAAGATAAACAAATAAAAAAGATCCAATGTAACAAAATCAATCAAGCCTACAACTTTTAGAAATAATCAGTTCTTCTACAACTTTTTGTTCGCCCTGACTCATAGAGATCTGCTCTGCAATAGTACGGTTATAATCTTGGCTAACGCCTCCTGTTGTATCTTCATTTTCGCTAGTTAAAGCTGAATCTAGCTTCTGCAGTTTATTATCCAAGTGTTTTTGCTCATCAAATAACTCTCTGCAGGACAGCGTGGCATAACGTTCTGGATATACATACTTTGGAGTAATAGTACGAGAACACCCCAAAACAGACATAAATGCTATAGAAAAAATAAAAAGACTTTTCATACCAGATCTTCTTAACTAATCATTAAGAACACACAATGAATTTAAGTTATTGACAGCATCTTTTCCGCAATATCTTTCTCGTCTAGACATCTCTTTCAGACTTTTATCTATTGCTTTTTTTAGTGAGCCTACCATTTTGAAATATAACTTATGTATTTCTCCTTTTCCGTTATCTTGTAGATTCTCACTTTTTATATATTTGATTTCATATTTTGTGAAACGAGAAAAATCAACGTCAACAACAATCTGATAATGTAATTTTATAAGACTTGACGCCCTAATTGTACTTTCGTCAACAACGTTCCAATCCCAATTTACACGTTCACAACCATCTTTAATAGCATCAGCTATTTGATTTTTATTTATATTCTCAGGAATAAAACCTTCAACATTAACAATGGTTCTTGTTCTTGCGCAACCAAATAAAGAAAAATCTAAAAATATGGTTAACGTTAAAAATATAAAAAAAATATATTTTTTCATAATTACAATAGCACCTGCATGCCGATTATTTATAATTGCAATATCTTAAATATACCACAATATCATATAACTATAAACTTAAGCACGGATATTGGTAAAAACTAATTCTGAAGCGTTTCCATTCTGAACCTACTTTATTTTTAGCTTATGACTATTTATATTTATAATATGTCAAAAAAATAAGGAGTATGTAATAAGAAATTTTCTAAAATCGCATTAAGCATAATTTTTGCTTTCACTTTACCCTTATCTGGATGTTCTTCATCAGTTGAAGAAACTGCTCATGTAATCGATGCTGATAGAGCTAAAGGAACAGTTGATATTGGCTTTATCCATGATGCAACTTGGGTTGTACTTAACGATGGAGGAAAGAACGCAAATTGGTTATATGCTGAAAATGAAGCTAAAAAGGTTTGTCAAAAATGGGGATTCAAAAACGCAGAAAAATTAAGTGACGTTATTTTAAACGAAAATCAGCTTACTAATGATGGATTTTATATTTCTCAAAAGTTTTGGATAAAGATGCAGTGTATTGTAGAAAATTAGCATTTTCAAAAGAATGCGCCCCTTTTCCTAAATCAATTTTAGTGAAAATATTCGCTTTGTTAATGATCTGCCGCACTTAGGTAGTTAGCTCTTTTATCTTATCAGTATCTCTATTGTCTGCTTTGTCTTTTACAGAATAGAGAAACGTTATTGGGATCTTCTTCGTTTTTGTTAACGATCTTAATTTACATTTTGTTTTTATAAATATATCAACATGTTAGTATTATGAAAAGAGTATTAGTTACAGGAGCCGGAACTGGGATTGGCAAGGCAATTGCAATTGAGCTCGGTAAACAGGGGTATGAAGTGGTCCTGCACTATAGAAATAGTGCTAAGGGAGCTGAAGAAGCACAGCACATCATTGAAGAGAACGGTGGTAAGGCAAGTACTGTACAGTTTGATTTAACTGACCGAGAGAAAGTAAAGAACGTGCTTACAAAAGACATTGAAGACAATGGCTTTTACTATGGCATTGTATGTAACGCAGGTTTAACTGCAGATGCAGCCTTTCCTATGATGACAGATGAGGATTGGGATGGAGTCATTCATACTAATTTAGATGGCTTTTACAATGTAGTAAAGCCTTGCATCATGCCTTTAATTGCAGCGCACGAAGGTGGCAGAATCATTGCTATTTCATCTGTATCAGGCATTATGGGCAACCGTGGACAGGTAAACTACTCAGCCTCAAAAGCCGGTCTTATTGGAGCTGTAAAAGCCTTAGCTTTAGAGCTAGCAAAGCGCAACATTACAGTTAATGCTATTGCACCAGGTTTAATCGATACTCATATGGCTGAGCTAGATGAGACTGTAAAAAAAGAAATTCTAAAAATGATCCCTTTAAAGAGAATGGGCAAAGCTCAGGATGTAGCTGACTTGACTGCATTTTTAATGTCAGATAAAGCATCCTATATAACACGTCAGGTTATTTCTGTTAACGGAGGTTTACTGTGAGTAGAAGAGTAGCGATCGTAGGTCAGGGGCTAGTTACAGCTTTCGGTGAAACCTGGGAAGATAACAGAACCAAGATTTTAGAATGTCAAAATGCAGTAAGACATATGCAGGAGTGGGAGATTGTACAAGGTCTTATCACTAAACTTGCTGCTCCTTGTGATAACTTTGTTGCTCCTGAGCACTATACAAGAAAAAAGACCCGTTCTATGAGCCGTGTATCAATCATGGCAACAAGAGCATCAGAACTTGCTTTAATTAACGCAGGTCTACTAGATGATCCTTTTATCAATTCAGGACGTGTCGGTGTAGCTTACGGTTCATCATTTGGCAGTACTTTTGCTGTAAAAGACTTTTTTTTCATGTTAACTGAGAACACCACAGGAGATCTAACAGCAAACTCATATGTAAAGATGATGCCACAGACTGCAGCTGTAAACATCTCTTTATTCTTTGGCATTACAGGCAGAATCGTTCCAACTTCAACAGCTTGTACCTCTGGCTCAATGGCCATAGGGTATGCTTATGAAGCTATTAAAAATGGCTATCAGGATGCAATGGTAGCAGGTGGCGCTGAAGAGCTGTCTGTTTGTGATGCTGGTGTCTTTGATACCATGTTCTCAACTTCATCTAAAAACGATACGCCAAAACTAACACCTGCACCTTTTGACAAAGACAGAGACGGTTTAGTCATAGGTGAAGGTGCTGGTACTGTAGTATTAGAAGAATATGAACACGCTAAAGCACGTGGAGCTAATATCTTAGGTGAATTAATTGGCTTTGCAACAAACTGTGATGCTACCCATATCACCTCTCCAAATCCAAAGACCATTCAGATCTGTATTGAAAGCTCAATTAAAGATGCTGGTCTTTCACCTAGCGATATCGGTTACATTTCAGCTCATGGCACCGGTACTGCTCGTGGTGATGTCGCTGAATCTAATGCTACAGCTAATATCTATGGTAACAAGACTCCAATTTCAAGTTTAAAGAGTTATTTTGGTCATACCTTAGGCGCATGTGGTGCAGTTGAGGCTATTGCATCTGTAAACATGATGAACGAAGGCTGGTTTAATCCAAACTTAAACTTACATGAAGTAGATCCTCAATGCGGAGATCTTGACTACATCATGGACAAACCTCTGAAAAAAGAAGTTGAGTTCATTCAGTCAAACAATTTTGCTTTTGGTGGCATTAACACCTCTATGGTAATTAAGAGAGTTAAGTAAGTCTTAAGAGATCGAGACCTCACCATGATTGGCGTTATAAAAGCAACGCCAATCAACTCTTGCTACCTATTTTCTTACTTCATTTAGAGACTTTATCTTTTCAATTTTCTTTTATTTTTCAATTAAAAGATCTATGATTACAGGTTAATATCATCTAACTGGATCAAGAGTCTTTATTTAAGGATTTGTATGTTTAAAGTGCTTTTCCTTTGCCATGGAAATATTTGTCGGTCACCTATGGCAGAATTTATCTTAAAAGAGTTAGTAAAGAAGCTTAAGCTTGAGAACGATTTTATTGTCTGCTCTGCTGCCACTTCACAAGAAGAAATCGGCAACGGTGTCTACCCTCCTGTAAAAGATTTACTGCGTCAAAAAGGTATTGACTGCTCAGCTAAAAGAGCAAGACAAGTTACAGTACAGGATCTAAAAGTCTTTGACTACATCATTGCCATGGAACAGTTTAATCTTGATAATCTGTATGCGCTGTATCCTAAGACAGATAAGAGCAAGGTATATTTGCTTTTAGACTTTACAGATACTCCAAAAGATATTGATGATCCTTGGTATACAAGAGATTTTGAAAAAGCTTATTCTGAGATTTTAGTAGGTTGCAAAGCACTGCTCTCAAGTCTTTACCATGATGGACTGATTACTCTTAATAAAGAGCAGAAAAAAGAACTCTCTGAGATTTAAAGCAGTTTGAAGAAAGATGCTAAGTACAAACTGCTTAAGAAAGTTTAGGCAACTGTAAAGCCTAATAAAGACAAGGTGCTTCTGATTTTTTCAGGAGCATTTTTTATGGTAACAGATGATAACTCTCGTCTTTCACGATAGTTCTGACGCATTGCATCGAAAGATTTACCATCAGTAAAGGCATTCTTAAATTTAAAGCTGTCTCGTCTTACATCGTAAACAGAGAATACAAGTCTCGAGATTAAATCAAGATCAAGAGTATCTACATTGCCTAAGTCAACATTTTCAATTTCTGCCTTTGGCATTCTATATGGTTTTGGCTCTTCAAGATTTAAAGCTTTTGCCATTGAGTGAGCGAGCATTACATTTGCTCTTCTTTTTGATTCATAAGAGTAGCCTGCAATATGAGCAGTAGCACCATCCACCTTTGATAAAAGTGACTTTACCTTGATCTCAGGCTCACCTTCAAAGACATCAAGCCAGACTTTAAGATCTGATCTCTCATCTAGAACTTTTGATAAAGCTTCATTATCAACTACATTGCCACGGGAAGCGTTAAAGAAGAAAGCTCCAGTCTTTAAAGATTTAAGCTCATTCTCACCTATCATGTACAAGGTCTTATCTGTACCTTCTTTAATTAAAGGTACATGTAAGGTCACGATGTCACAATTAAGACAATCTTTTAAAGTAGCATTGCATGTTGAGTCTCCATTTCTAAATCTTGGGGGATCACATTTAAAGATCTTAAGACCTAGAGCTTTAGCTTTATTCTCAACCTGGGTACCTACATGACCACAACCTACGATACCGATGCTCATACCATTAAAATCAAGAGAGTACCTTTGAGCCATTACAAGTAAAACAGAGAGAATATAATCACCAACACTCTCACAGTTAGAACCTTCAGCATTGGTGTAAGGAATGTGCAATGAATCTAAAAGCTTGGTATCAAAGTGATCCATACCAGCTGTGGCAGTACCTACAAACTTTAGCTTATGAGCTTTCTTTAGGAGTTCAGAGTTTACCTTAGTGATTGAGCGCGTAATTAGAACATCCACATCTTCAAGATCATCACAATTTATTTCACGACCTTTTTTTAAATGAACCTCTCCGTACTGAGAGAAAACTTCAACTGAGTTTGGTAAAGCTATATCGCAAAGAATTTTCATAGAACAAATTCACCAAAAATTTTAAAAATCAAAATATTAAGTCAATTATAAGCTATAATGAGGTCATATTTTAAAGGAGTAATCTTATGTCTTGCTCAATTACCATTGACTATCATAAACATTCAACTAAAGCTTTACTGTTAGGTTCAGGTGAACTTGGAAAAGAAGTAGCTATCGAACTCTTGCGTTACGGCATTGATGTAACAGCTTGCGACAGATACGATAATGCACCTGCAATGCAGGTAGCTCAGCATCGTGCAGTCATTGATATGCGTGATCCTAATGAACTTGAGAAACTGATTTTAAAAGTAAATCCAGACTACATTATTCCTGAAATTGAAGCTATTTCAACCGAGACCTTAGTAGCATTAGAAGAGCGTGGTTTTAACGTAGTACCATCAGCTAGAGCTGCTAACATCACCATGAACAGAGAAGCTATCAGAACCTTAGCTGCTGAAGAGCTGTCTCTACCTACATCTCCATACTTCTTTGCTTCAACTGTTGAAGAAGTAAAAGAAAACATCCATAAGATCGGTTTTCCATGCATTATGAAACCAATCATGAGTTCATCAGGTAAAGGTCAGAGCGTATTAAAGTCTGAAGCTGATATTGAAAACTCATTTAAAGAAGCAATTGAACATGGTCGTGGTGGTTTAGGTCGTGTGATTGTTGAAGGTTTCGTACAGTTTGACAGAGAAATTACATTGCTTACCGTAAACGCTGTTGATGGTATTCATTTCTGTGAGGCTGTAGGTCACCACCAGGTAAATGGTGATTACCATGAGTCATGGCAGCCTGAATCTCTATCAGAGGAAGTACTAATGGAAGCTAAGAGAATAGCTTCAGCTGTTGTTAGCGCTTTAGGTGGTTTTGGTATCTTTGGTGTTGAGTTATTTATCTGTGGTAATAAGGTTATCTTCTCAGAGTTATCACCTCGTCCTCATGACACCGGTATGGTAACTATGATTTCTCAGGATATGTCTGAGTTTGCTCTGCACGTAAGAGCTCTTTTAGGTCTGCCTATCGGTAAGATCACTTTCTATGGTCCCTCAGCGTCAGCTGCATTATTAGCTGAAGGTACTGGTGATGACATTATTTACAAGGATTTAGACAAAGCTTTAGCTGTGGCCCCTTCTTCACAATTAAGAATATTTGGTAAACCAGATATTGATGGTGAAAGACGTATGGGTGTGTGCCTAGCACGTGGCAAGACAGTTGACGAAGCTGTAGAGAATGTTAAAAAGATGAGATCACAGATCTCTTTTGATATTGAATAATTGTATTTACAAAAGATCTCTTAGGACCAATTTCTAGAGATCTTTTATTTTTCTACAATGGCAAAAGAACAAAGACTCGATATTGATGGCCTCAAAGCCATTGCAATTTTAGCAGTAGTTTTCTATCACCTTTTTGACCTTTTAAAGTCAGCACATTTTACAGAATCAACTCTATTTGATGGTGGATTCTTAGGTGTAGATATCTTTTTTGTAATCTCAGGATGTCTCATTACATCTTCTGTTTTTTATAGGCTAAGTAATAATGACCTTTCATTACTTAGTTTCTATAAGAGACGTTTTTTAAGAATTGTTCCTCCACTACTCTTTGTTTGTATCTTTACCTTAATTATTGGGTACTTTCTGCTCTTTCCTGAAGTTTATAAAGAACTTAATATTGAAGTAGCTAATGCCCTGTTATTTATTGGTAACTTCAGATTTGCAAACTCAGGTGGGTACTTTGCTTTAGATTCATCTGATAAGTTACTCTTACATACCTGGTATTTAGCTGTAACTATTCAGTTCTATGTTCTCTTCCCTTTAATTGTTCTTTTATTAAAGAAAGTCTTTTCATTAAAGAGATTACCTTTAGCTGTAATTGTTGTCTTTATCTTACTTACTGTTACATCTGTAATTGTTTCTCGTAACGGTAAAGGTTACCTTTTAACTCAATGCCGTATCTTTGAGTTATTCTTTGGCTCTGTATTGTTCTTCTATAAAGATATTGTATATAAGAGAGTATTCTCTCTAAATACCTATTTACCTGTATTAGGTGAAGTCTTAGGTATTGTAATTATCATTGCCTCTATCTTTACTGTAGAACTTCAAAATGGTATTTGGACTGTAACTACCTCTCTACCTACTATGTTAGGTACAGCTTTAGTTATCTTGTCTCACAATAAAAACTCCGTTTTAAAACTTCCTCCTTTAACTCTATTAGGAAGATGCTCTTACTCTCTGTATTTATGGCACTGGCCTTTATTTGTCTTTGCTCTAAGATGTGGTTACACAGATACAGTATTAAGCTGCTCTATAGTGATCTTGGTTATTCTTATCTTTACAGCTTTATCTTACGTATTTACAGAAAAGAGAAAAGTTGACTACAGATTAACTCTTACTCTCTTTTTACTTTGCTTTATATCCTACTGTTACTTTCACCGTAACGAAGGTAATAACTATCTTACAAACTACATGAGAACTGAGAGTAAAACAGATCTCTATAAGATTGATGTTAAAGATCCTGACTACCTTCCATCTGTTAAAAGATATAACGAAAGAAGCTATGTCACCCATTCAGGTTTCCAGAAGGAAACACCTCATATCTTTATGATTGGTGACAGTCATGCTGATCACTACCGCTATTATGTAAACAATATCAATAAGCTTCCTGTTTATTTCTATGTCTTACATGCTACTTTAGCTTATGGTCCAAACTTTAACAGTCTAAAAGACACTTTCTTTACAGATAAGACCATTAGAAAAGACTATTATGATGCTTATATTGATATTTTAAACAAGCTCCACAGTGGAGATAAGGTAATTCTCTCAAACCGCTGGGATGTACAGTACAACCTCTATATGAAAGAGTTCTCTTTAAAGGATACAACTGAGAACTACAAAGCTTTCTTAAAGTTCTTAATTGACGATCTTGCCTACGAGATTGACAAACGTAAAGATCTTAAATTCTATCTCGTATCAGAAGGCATCATCACCAGTAAAGCTTTAGTTAATTGCTTAAAGCTTGATCTTAAAGATTCATTCTTATCAAAGATCATTGATAAGAACAAATGCCACAACACACCTAACCGCTTAGGTAAAAAATTCACTTTTACCAATGATGCTTTAAAAGCCTTTGCTGACAGTCGTGAAAACGTCTTTTATATTGATAGAAACATTCCTTTAGAGTTGGGTAATGGCTATTACAAGACCTATGACGATAACGGAGTGCCGTTGTTTGTAGATGACAATCACTACAGCGCTGAAGGTGGCATTATTGTGGGCAAATACATTTTCGATACTGTATCTAAACTAAATTAGATCTTTGCGAGGATTTTATTATGATGTCTTTAGCTAATTTTAAAAACATGGATCCATTCATTCTGTTATCAGCTGTAAATATGCAGTTACGTGATGAATACTCATCATTAGATGAACTGTGTGCTACTAATGATATTGATAAGAATGAGCTTACTGAAAAATTAAAAGTAGCAGGCTTTGAATACAATTCTGAACAGAATCAGTTTAGATAAGAGCTTAAAGACTTTTTGATTTTACAATTGAATAGATGTAGTCAGTTTTACAATGATAAACTACGATAGAAAGTTACTATTTTTACTTCCAGAGCCAGTAACCTCACCTGATGATAAATACCCAAGTCTGTATTCATTATCCTATGTATTAACAGATTTGAACTTTAATATTATCGACAAAAACGAGCTTATTACCTGTAAAGGCTATGACTACAGACTACCAAGTCCAAGTTATCTTTTCACTCAAGGTATCGATCCTTACACAATTAAAAATGGGCTTAGCGTCGAAAAGTTTTTAGATGAGTCAGAAAAGATCTTACATAATCCCAATGTAACCATCTTTACTTGGTCTATTCGTAATTTAAAAATTCTAGAGAGTATGTGCCTAAGACAGTTTAGAGAACCAACTATCTTAGATAATGTTTATGCTCTTACAGATGTAAACAAAGTATTAAAACTCTCAGAGCTCTTTACTGAAGGCAAAGGTCTTAATACTGATTCTCTTTTAAAATGTGCATTTAAATACGGCTTTAAAGAGAAGTTATCAATCTACGACAGATTAGGTCGATTGAGAGCTTTAATTCATATTGTAAAAGAGTTGAATCTTAAGCAAACAGCTCTTTTAAACTACATGTCAAGACCTCATGAGCAAAAGGGAGAACAAATCAGTAAAGCTATTGGACAAGGTAAATTCTTAGTTGATTACAATGTCAAAGAACGAAGCTTAGAAGTGTTAAAGCCACTGTCTCTCAATGGCAATGACATTGATGCACTTTATTTTGATGGTAATGAGGTAAGACGAAAGTACTACAGATTAGGTGATTTTGGAGTACTCTCACCTGCTACTGTCTTAACTCAGGAACGCCAAGCTTTAGTTAATATACCATTAACACAGATTACGAATTTATTAGCAAGCGCTAATCTTGAGTGTGTTAAATGGGATGAGGTTAAGAATTACTCAAAAGAGTTCTTTAAAGACTTTTCTCAAAAAGAGTATGAAGAGTATCAAAAGATCTTATTTAACAATAACAAAGAAGCTGTAGTAGCAGCTCCCCTTACCACTAGTAGCAATTACAGAAATATTGTCTTTTTATTCAGAGGCAATAACTACAAAGGAACACTCTTAGACAGTGAGCTTACAGCTTATTTTAAGGTATGTGCTGCCATGATTGAAAAGCAGTTACCAAATTATGTTACAGAGCTAAAATATCTCTCAAACTCTGTTAATGAGAATTCAGATGAGGAATTAAAACTCATCAATAAGATTAAAAACTACCCTATGGATCTTTAGTCTTAAGAGTCGACTTATTCTGAAGTTTCAGCCAAGCAAGATAGTTAGTCAGAATAGTTAATCTGCACTTATAAAAATGGGAACTCATCTGAGATCCCATCTTTACAAATCCTACCAATACTTAATTAAGCTTTCTTGGTATTCTTTTTGACAGCAGTCTTTTTGGCTGTAGACTTCTTAGTCGCTGTCTTTTTAGCAGCAGTCTTCTTTGTAGTAGATTTTACAGGTTCCTGTACTTCCCACTTTTTGTCATCCTCGTTATAAAAAGCGACAAATGAGGTTGGTTTACCATCTTTATCTACAGACATAATATACTGCTTTTTAGACTTACGGCTAAATCTAATCTCAGTTTCATTACCGTCATTGTCATAAGCAGGAGCATCAGCTAAATAATAGAACTTAGGTGAGAGCTTATCACGGTGATTTAACAGCTCAATTACCTTAGGAGGACGTGTTTCACGTACCTTAGGAAAGTTGTGAGCTGCTAAGAACAGACCTGCTGCACCATCACGTAGTACGTAGTGTGAGCCTTCTGTCTTACATAATAAATCAGGCATATCTACAGGATCTTCACGTGGAGGTGCGACCTGACCGTTCTTTAAGATCTTTCTGGTGTTGCCACATTCTTTATTGGTGCAGGCCATGTACTTACCAAAGCGACCTTCTTTTAGCACCATGGTATGACCACACTTCTCACAAGGGATCTCTGGTCCTTTTTCAATCTCAGAGTCAAACTTACCTGTCTCTAACAGATAACCGCCACAGTTTGGAGTTGAGCACAGATGGAGCTTATGAGTTTCGTCAATGATGTAAGTGTCCATTACAGAATGGCACTTGTTACAACGAGGACGAGAGCGTAAGATATTAGCCTCTTCCTCATCAGTCAAATTCTTAGAGTTTAAAGCACCAATGTCTAAAGCTCTTAAATTTAAGGTCTTATGGCATCTGTCAGCTGTCTTTACACTCTTATCATAATAGCCTAAACAGCTTAAGAACATCCCTGTCTTACCAGACTGTACTGCCATATGGTATTTGCCACACTCAGGACAAATAAACTCATTAATCTCTAAAGGTTTATTCTCTGGCATACCACCATCAGCTGCAGGCTTTGTGGCCTTTTCTAATTCAACTTCAAATGATTTGTAGAAGTTGTCTAGGCTGTTTAACCAGTTCTTTTTACCTTCAGCGATTTCATCAAGATTGTTTTCCATTGAAGCTGTAAAGTTCTTATCCATAAGATCTTTAAAGCTAAAACGTAATCTGTCAGTTACAATCTCGCCCATTCTTTCAGCATAGAATCGACCATGGTTAATGGTTACATAACCTCGTTCCTGAATAGTTGAAATAATTGAAGCATATGTAGATGGTCTGCCGATACCATCTTTTTCTAACTCTTTAACCAAGCTTGCCTCTGAGAAACGAGCAGGTGGCTGTGTAAAGTGCTGAGATGGTAATAACTCTTCAACCTTAAGTGTTTCACCTTCTTTTAATTCAGGTAACAGTACTTCTTCGTTCTTGTTGAAATTGTAAACACGTTTAAAACCATCAAAGGTTACATGCTTACCTGATACCCTAAAGGTATAACCACCAGCATCAACTGAGACATTAGTGGTCTCATACTCTTGAGGAGTCATCTGAGAAGCTAAATATCTTGCTTTGATAAGATCAAATAATCTCTGACCATCTCTATCAATATGAGCTGGAAGAGGATCTAATGGATGTGAAGGACGAATAGCTTCGTGAGCTTCCTGAGCTGATTCTTTTGACTTATAGTAATTTGGCTTTTCAGGTACGTACTTATCACCAAAGTTTCTCTGGATAATGTCACGAGCTGCAGCGATGGCTTCAGCAGACAGATTAACACTGTCAGTACGCATATAGGTAATTAAGCCCTGCTCATATAAGTGTTGAGCTACAGTCATGGTTCTGCGTACTGAAAAACCTAATTTCTGATTGGCTACCTGCTGTAAGGTTGAGGTGGTAAAGGGAGGCAGAGCTGACTGCTTACCTTTTTTAGTTTCAATCTTGGAGACAACAAATGGAACTGACTTTAGATAATCTAAGATTGAATTTGCTTCATCCTTATTGTGGATCTCAACTTTCTTGCCATTCTTAGAGGTTAAAGCTAACTTTAAGCTCTCCCCATCATGATTTAAGGTAATAGCATCAATATTCCAGTATTCTTCAGGAATAAAAGCTTTGATCTCACGTTCTCTATCAACAATTAGCTCAACTGCTACAGACTGTACACGACCTGCTGAAAGACCACGAGCTACTTTCTTCCATAATAGAGGTGAAACCATAAAGCCCACAACTCTGTCTAAGAATCTGCGTGTCTGCTGAGCGTTAACTAAATCCATGTTGATACGACCAGGATTTTCAAAAGCTTTAGCAATTGCAGCTTTGGTAATTTCAGGATATTTAACTCTTAAATACTTGTCATCCTTGCCACCTAAGACTTCTCTTAAGTGCCATGCAATAGCTTCTCCCTCTCTATCCAAATCGGTTGCCAGATATACTTTGTCAGCATCTTTTGAGAGTTTTTTAAGTTCAGCTACAACCTTTTGTTTGTCAGGCATGATCGCATAGTTAGCTTTCCAATGATTATTTGGATCAATACCCATGTTCTTGACCAAAGTTTCTTCTTTAGTAAGCTTGACTTTTTTGCCATCTGCAGTTTCTGCCTTTGAGGATGAACCGTTAGCCAAATCTCTGATATGGCCAACACTAGCGCGAACTACATAATCATCGCCTAAGTAGCGATTGATGATAGTTGCCTTAGATGGAGACTCCACGATTACCAGCGATTTGCCCATTGTAAAATCCTTTTTCTCTTAAAAACGGCCTGTATCTTGTTCAATAATAGTATCCTGGACTTCGTTTTTAATTGCTTTTGTCCAAGTTTTAGCCATAAAAAACTTTTTAATGATATCTACAAATGACTTCTTTTCTTCATGTTCAATGCTAATCTTTATAACACAAACTTTTGTAAATTCTACTGTTTTTTGTAAATATGCATCAAAAGTGTCAATTTGGTCAACTAAACCACGCTCTTTAGCATCAGTTGCTAACCAGAACTCGCCAGTTGCAAACTGCTCAACATCCATATTTGGACGATATTTTGCAACAATAGCTTTAAATCTATCATGGATCATTACAAGTTCCTGACGGAATTTCTCTCGACCTTCCTCAGTATTCTCACCGAACATGGTAAGTGTACGCTTGTATTTACCAGCTGTTACCAGCTCATAATCAACATCGTGATTCTTTAACACTTTATTAAAGTTAGGAATTTGAGCTACAACACCGATTGAACCTACATAAGAGAATGGTGCGGCTACAATCTTGTTAGCAACGCATGACATTAAATAGCCACCTGAAGCTGCTACATTATCGACACAGACTGTAAGATGAATGCCTTTCTCTCTTACTCTTTCCAATTGAGAAGCAAGTAGACCATAGCCGTTTACAACTCCTCCTGGTGACTCAAGATTTAAAATTAACTCATCTTTATCTGTTGCCACATCAAGAACAGCGTTAATCTCTTTGATAAAGTCATCCTGAGAGCTTGCCTTAGGATCGCCATAGAACTCGATTACAAAGACTTTCTCTGGGCAGAACTTACCTTCCTTTTCTGCCTTCACAATCTTTTCTTTTAAGGCTTTTTCATTTTTATTAGGATCTTTTTTCTCGTCTTTTGCTTTTTGCTTTAAGAAAGCTTTCTTTTCTTTTTCAGTCTTTGAGCTATCAGCTTCAAAGATAGCATCCTCAAGCTCCTGTTTACGCTCTTTGAACTGTTTTTTAAGATCAGTGAACTTTAACTTATCTTCGTTATCTTTTTTAGCTGATTTAAGACCTTTAACTGCCATTAAAAGAGTTATAAGACCAAAAAGAATTAAAGCTACTGTAACTACCAGCTTGCTTGAATATAGTGCTAAAGAATATAGAAATTCCATCATTATCCTTATCTAAAAATCTCTTTTGAGTAACTTAAAATGCCTAAACTATAAGTTGACTACTCTTTACTATCAATACTTAACAGTTAACCGTTTTGCTGACTGTTTTTATTTACATAGTCAGTGCCTTCTTTAGTTAACTTAATGCCATCATCAACCATCTCAATCAATCTTAATTTATAGAGATTGCCAATAGCTTTTTTAAACTTGCCTTTTGACATATGCAGGTAATCCTCAATATCCTGAGGATCTGACTTATCATTAAAAGCTAAGAAACCATTTGAGGTCTTTAAAATTCTCAATAAAAGACTTGCTGCATGCTCAATGCCTAAAAGACCAGGTTCCTGCAAAGATACATCTAGTTTGCCATCTTCTCTAATCTTAATGATATAGCCATCTAGTCTCTTACCAATTCTAATTGGTGTCTTTACGTCAGACTTATATAAAAGACCATAAACAGAGTCATTTACCACCATTCTGTAGCCCAATGGTGTATGAGATACAGCAACGGCTGTTACTCTCTGACCTACTTTAAACTCTCCTTTATTAGAAGCGTCTCGAATATATGAGTTATAACGCTGTGTACCAAAAAGTCTGCCTTGTTCATCCATGGTAACCAAAATTAAAACAGACATGCCTACTTCAAAAGCAGAACGCTGTTCTGATACAGGAACTACGAGTTCTTTTGGAATACCAAGATCCATGTATACAGTGCCACAATCAATTGAGGTAACAGTAAGACGACCTACCATTCCCACCTCAAGATATGGATGTCTTGCAGTAGCTAAAACACGACCACCATCCTTGTAAAGGAACACTCTTAACATGTCACCTATTTTTAGATCTTTAGGTAATTGCTTATGAGGAACGAAAAGATCACCAAATACACCAGCATCGACAAAAGCGCCCTGATCTGTAATATCAACGACCTTACGCTCAATCATATGACCTAAACAAAGATTATCTGACATGAAACTTTTCCCTACAAAGACTGCTAGTGTGCTACAAGCTTTAGTGTTATAAGAATGTTAGCTCTAGGCTTTGACAAAACTACTTTAGACAATACTTAATGAATAAAGTTAAGTTCTGTCTTTAAACTTGTGTTCTTTAGTAAATGGTGACTTTTAAGTGATAATTCAATAAGAACATTCACAATTATGCTAAATCACAACAAGGACAAAACAAAATATCTATATACAATATATGAAAAAAGCCACTCTCTTTGCAAGAATGGCTTTCATATATCTTACTTAGGTATCAAAAATTATTAGATACGCTGAAAATCGATGTGTAAGATACGCTCTGAAACTGGGTGACGCTGAATGTCAACAGGCTTAACCTTGATTGACTTGCCGTCTAAATTGAGTTCTACTTCTTTGTAGAACTCATCCTTTAAAGAAGCAGTAATAACTTTCTTCTCATCTAAGGTAATTGATAAAGCGTCTTTGCCTTCACCAATGATGATAGCTGGAGTTTTGAACTCACGACGTAGGCGGCGGCTCGCACCTCTTCCTAAGTCAGTACGTGAAGTAGCATCTAAAGTAATTGCCATTTTCATGTTTCCTATAAAATATTAAAAGATAACTGTGTAATGCGACCATAAACACAGCGAGCGATAGTATACATGAATTTCTATAAAATTCAAGGCAAAATTTGGCTCTATCAGATATTTAAGCCAAATATTGAACTTTCTAAATGCAAAATTGCAGTTTTTCAGTTGAATAAAAGGCTCAACAAACAAAAAATCTCGCTAAAATAGTTGAGTGATGATGTTTCTTTCTATAAGATTTTCTACACATAAAGCAGTTTTATCTGTAATTGTGAAACATCACAATGTTATGCGATATAAGTTATTGTATCTTATTTAAGCCTTTTGGTTTCAAGCAAGTTATGCTTTAACCTTATAACACATGCCTTTGACAAAGGTTCATAGATTACAATTAAATATTAAGAACACAAAGAGAATCATATGACCGATTATATCCGTCCATCAAAAGATCAATCATTTATGGAAATTGCAGTGGCTGTTTCCATGCGTTCAACCTGTCTGCGTCGTCGCTACGGAGCAGTTATAGTTTCAAAAGACGGAAGAATTGTCTCAACAGGATATAACGGAGCTCCAAGACACAGAGCTAACTGTGTTGATTTAAAAGAGTGCTTAAGAGAAAAGTGCAAAATTAAACCTGGTACACACTATGAGTTATGTAGAGCAGTTCATGCTGAGGCAAATGCTATTATCAATGGAAATCCATTAGATATTGTTGGCGGTACTTTATATTTGGCCGGTACTGATGTTGCAACTAACAGTAGAACCAAACAAATGCGCCCTTGCTCTATGTGCCAGAGACTAATTTTAAATGCTCAAATTGCCAAAGTTGTAATGAGAGATGTTGATGGAAATCTTGTGTACTCAGATCCTTTAACTTGGGAAGACGATTTACCTGAGAGAATTGCAAAAGAGTTAGGTCACTCCCTGTAATAAAACAGACCTTTACAACCCAAGCTAAAATTCAAGTCATCCTATCAGCCATATTAGTCACTTAATATGGCTTTTTACTTTTAAAATCTCCATTATTTTTGCTTTTACCCACACTTATGCACGATGCGTCTTTTTTAATGGTATTTTTAAGAGCCGGAGGTCAAAACAGTTAAAGTCTCTACAGCAACATCATTACTACCTGGAGCTTTGATCTACCACTTACAGCTATTGCTGTATATTTAGGATGTTCTTGCAATGCAGCCTATCATTTCCTTTATAGAAGAGCAGTTTTAGGTCTTATTCTTTTATATATAGGTTATAAGAATGAGCATTGGATTTCAGATCTCAAAAATAACTGTATTATGGCTAGTAAAAATACAACCATACCGAATAATTAACTTGTTTATATATTTTTATTAGGTAAATAAAAAATACTAAAAAAATATACAGTATATTATATTTAACATCATATTGATTTTTCTAAAGTTATAATCTCCTTTATTGGATGCTCATCAATTCTTGCATGGGTTACCTATAAATGGACAATGAGAACTTTTGGTTCATCATTAAATTTTGACCAAATTATATGGGCTCTATGCAACTCAACAGAAGGATCTGATCCCAAAATCATACGATCGGCTTTAACTAATGCTACTTTCGGTATTTTTCTTTGCTTTTTGTGGTGTTTTCTTATTATTTGTTTTAATAATAAAGCACGTTCTATAAGATTAAAAAAGTTTATCAAGAAGTGCTGTAGCTTTTTTTTAATAGTATCTTCTTACCAATTAAAAGAGTGAGTGAATCGCTACAAAAACAAAAGTTCTAAAACCAAGCTTGCACAGTAATATGTTTATCTTTATTAGCTGCCATTTCACTTCTATCTCTATTCAATGTATTAGATTAGTTGACAAAAACTATGAGATAACTGCATATTTTAACAGTCAGAAATCAGCTGATAATTTTGATTATATTAAGGATTATTACACTATTCCTAATATTAAGAATGTTCACTTTAAAGAGAAGAACAATGTCGTATTAGTAATGGGCGAGTCATTGGTGTCTAATTTCAATTTTACCGAAACGATGTCTAAAGAATTAGATAAGATTGAACGAAAAGGAGAATCTGTCTCTAAATTTGTTAATGCTACAGGCTCAAGCTGGACAATTGGAGCTCTTACAGGTTGGCATTTTGGATTGCCTTTAAAAATTCCTGTTAAATACGAAAACTCTTTTGTTCCCATTGGAAATTTACATAATACATACGACTCAAAGAGAGTTTTTTTGCCTAACGCTAAACCAATATTTGAAATTCTAAAAGCTAATGGATATAAAACTGTTTTATTTTTGGTTCTGACAGTAATTTTTCAGGAATGAAAAATTGTTTTCAATGCATGGCCATTTTGAAATATTATGTAAAAATTACTGGCAACAAAAAGGATGGAATATTAATAAATATCAAGGCAGTGGTTGGGGATTCTCTGATTACTTCATTTTTGCAAGAGCAAAAGAAAAATACTTAGAACTTCAAAATGATGGTATTCCATTCGTCTTAATTGTTGAAACTATTGATACCCATGGTCCTGATGGATATTGCCCAAAAGATAAAATTTAATTTTATGATATTAGAGATGCGTTTCTTGAGACTGATATACAAATATCTAATTTTGTCAATTTCATTCAAAAAAATAAAAACGCACATCTTGCTTTAGGAGTTATAGGAGATCATTATTTCATGGGAACCCCTCCAATGTTTGCAAACATTGAAAGACATATTAGGAATATTTTTATAGGAAATGTTCAAAAATTCCTGAAGAAAAAAGAAAACAATATATAAGTTCTGTAGATATGGCTCCAACAATTCTTCAGGCATCCGGAGCTTATTGGGGAAGCTCTAAATTTGGTCTTGGATCATCTATTTTTTCAAAAGATAAATCCATTATCCAAAGGTTAGGTCAAAAAAAATACAATAGATATATGAGTGCTCCTTCAAAGATGTATCAATCATTTTACTAAGATTGAATAACCTATAGTGGAATGTCGATCCTGTTGATAGTTTTAAATTTACAGTAGACAGGATCAGAGCCATGAAAAGCTGTTATGAAGTGACCTTTGTCAAGTACCTTTTTAGTGATTTAGATAAGAC
>ERZ1034973.9-NODE-9-length-127090-cov-36.846003_pt1 | contig 127090 bp, 137 predicted proteins | sample MGYA00520686_ERZ1034973 | MGnify/ENA primary metagenome ERZ1034973 (study PRJEB33766, sample SAMN09781775) | gut metagenome | biome: gut microbiome | host: Homo sapiens | place: Madagascar | study: EMG produced TPA metagenomics assembly of the PRJNA485056 data set...
TGCCAGAGTGATACAGAAATACTGATTAAACCGAAGCCACGGAGATAGTAATTATCGACAGTCAAATGAATTACCGAGGAAAACTTGACACTTACCATGTGCGACTTTTTCTTGCTTTTTCTCTCATTTATTGCTAAAGTGACAGATAATCCATCAAAACTACCGATAATATCGGAAAACTTTTTTCTCCCGTCAAAAATTCGTCAAAAATCAAAAAGGGTGTACCCGCTCATGCGGGTGCACCCTTTTTAAGATCCGAATATTTTATTGATATTATCTGCCGCTTTTTCTCGCATTTCATCGGTGTAATGGATATATACTCTTTCAACGGTAGAGATAGTATCGCCGAGAAGGCTGGCGACCGTCTTGATATCCATACCGGAAGATAAGAGCCTGGTGGCGTAGGTATGGCGGAAGTCGTGCATGGTGTGACTTGGTAAGATCTTCCTTACTATGGCTGTGAGCATTTCCCCATGCCGATATCGCGTGAGTCGGCCATGGAAGTACAAGACGCGATGCTCGCGGTATTCATCCAAGGCACGAAGGAGGCAGGGAGGAGCAGGGACTGTGCGGCAGGAGTTCTTCGATTTCATCCTACGGATACCGAGCTCATTCTTCCCGACACGGGAGAGCTGCTTGTTGAATGTGATTTGATGGGACTTGAAATCGATATCCCCCATAGTGAGAGCCAGCACTTCCCCGACACGGGCGCCCGTGTATGCGGCAATGTACATGAGGATCCATAGTTCCAGGTTCCGCGCATGCAAGGTATCTAAGAGATGGGAAATTTCCTCATTCGTCATAGTCCGCAGCCGTGCTCCCCCTGCAGTGTCCATGCGTGGCTTATAGATAAGGTCTGCGATAGGGGATACTCCGATGACACGATAACGGACCGCTTCCCGAAAGAGGTGCTTCATATACCGTGCCCAGCTTACCTTTGTACGTTCGCCGTATGGGAGAGTCTGGAGCCTAGTAAAGATATCCGCATACGTGATATCCGTCATGGGCTTATCCAGAAGCGGACCGGCGATATCAGCCAGCCACTCATAGATAAGCAGCGTATTGGGAGCTAGCTCTTTCCGCCATGAGATATAGAGCGCAGAAAAATCGCGAAGCGTCATGCCCTCATTCACCGGATCGATGTTTCCCGTCTTCTTGACCGCCGCGAGCAGCTTTTCCTTCTCCTTATCAGAAGCTGCCTGAGAGCGCAGGGCATAGCCTCCCTTGGACTTCTGCTTCCACTTCCCATCCCGATCCCGGTAGGAGAGGATCAGCTGGTAGCTCGCCCCGCCATTCGTCTTCGCTCGCTTGCGGATGATAAATTTGTAATTCAGCTCCATTAGAAAAACCTCCGTTCATTGGAAACAGAGGCGGTACATGGTATAATACAGTTGTAATCCGCCTCATTGCATGGGACATTACACGCCAACGGGAGACTGCCATCTCCATCGGCACAGCCGTATCCATACGAATGTATGGGTACGGCTTTTTAACATGGAAGAGGAGTTTCGTTATAATCGTGATGTCGGAATAACCTACTGGGAGACCGCACGCGGAACCCGACGGCTAGTATAACGTCAAGGCTATACAAGGCAACCGGTTTATCAGAATTTGCAATATTCATAAAATGAATATTGCTTTTCTCATCCAACTCACCATCATTGAGAATATTAGCAATATGCTTTGAAATAGTAGGTTGTTGACGACCAAATAGCTCCGCCATCTGCGCCTGCGTACACCACACAGTCCCATCCTTGGCAAGAAGGTTTACGTTGGCCTCGTCGTCATCGGTGTTATAAATAATTAAGTCATCCATGAAATACTCCTTTCACTATTTTGCGTCAAATTACACCTAGACCATTTTCGTAACTTCGCAAAAATGGTTATTTTTTATTGAGAGTGCCTTTCTTTAATAGCTTTTTCTGCTCTCGCTCAATCTGCTTGATGCTCTTTTCGGGCGTTGGCAAATCTTCAGGCATTGTGCCGCCCAGTTCCTTGATGGTCTGTCTGACCTTTGCACCGACAGCGTAATGAGTTTTATTAGCATTCTCTTTCCCATGCACATGATCACGTCGCAGTTTTTCGTCTGTCTGAGTAGCACGGAATAGATTGGCGGCCAGTTCTGTACTGGCCATGTGGTCAAGAATGGGCTCATTCTTTTTCAAACCTTTTCGGAGGGCAATGTCTTTAGCACCTAAACCGCCATATAATCCCATGTATCCGTGGTTTTGGAAAATGGCATAATCCCTAGATGTTTCTACTCCTGCCTGGTGCGCAGCATCGGCCAGCGATTTATTATGATGTTTCAATTCCGCACGGATAGCTAAACGCTTCTGCTCTTCTGTCATAGCGGGGAAGCTTTCATAAAGTTCTTGTTCTCTTGTCTTTACGGCAAAATAAGTTTGTGCTAAGGCAATGGCTTCCTTGCGTGGGTCACCATTCATAGCTATCAAATAGCAAGCGTAGCGAGAGAGATGATAATCTTGTATTTCTCTTGTTCCACCGTTAGGCATGGGGGATGATTTGCGGACGTCCGCAAAATGTAAAGAAACAGCATTGCCACTAAGTTCGCAGGATGTTTTAGCCCTGTCTATTGTGTCTGAAAACTGTCGCCATTGCTTATATTCCAATACCGGCATCAGCTCGCGAGCTGTCCAATATTCCATACCATATTCATTGATATGTTTAATAGATTCAAAGAGAGATTCATTTATTGTGTTGATATCTTTAACCATAATAATCTCCTTCCTAACTTGCGATGTGAAGAAAATTCACATTGATTTTCTCGTGCATTCAACTATAGCAAAAGTGCTGTTTTTGCTATAGCAATGCAATCAACTATAGCAAAACCCTCCAAAAGTACAAAACCCGGCACTAAAAAACGTCACATTTTACTGCTTGATCCGCGAATACTTCGCCACCGCCAGCCCGATGATCTGGATCGAAGTGCGGTAAAACCGCTCTTTTTTAATTTGCCGATCATTTGCCGAGGCGAAGGAGGCGATGGAAGAAGAGAACTAGAATCTTCTGAAATTTACGAAGATGATATTTCCGCATCTTTTTCAACCCGGGGAGCTTCAGCGGAGAGACGGAAGTCGAGGTAGTGATCCACCTCTTCCTTTCCGGCGGGGGATAGCTTGCGGTACTTCTTGATGTGCTGCTGCTCCGCGGGCGATAACTTAATAAATCCATCTGGGCCGTTCTCTTCGGAAGGGCAATTTATAAGGACTTTCTGTGATCCATCAAGCAAACCTAATAATTTATCAAAGTCTGTATGCGTAACATCGGCAATCTTCTTTAGAGTCTGAATCGTAGGAACAAAAGACTTTCCTGTAGTTGGATTGATCCCACGCTCGAGTATTGAAATATATGCTCTGCTTAGTCCACACATGTCTCCAAATGCTTGCATTGACAAGCCGTGCTCTTTCCTGTAGGAACGAACCCATTCTCCAATTTTCATGGTTATATACCTCCTTGTATAATCAACTATACATTATTTTAGCTTGTGTTGTCAAATACACTTGACAACACAAGCTAGCGCTAGTACACTAGACATAAAGGAGGTACGCAGACATGAAATATACTGGACTAGAAATTCGCATTCAGAGAAAAATAACTCAAGAAGAATTGGTCAAGCGAGCGAATGTATCGCGGACTACGATTTCCGATTTAGAATCTGGAAAGAAAACAGATGTAAAAATGAGCACTTTGATTTCAATTGCAAATGCTTTGAGTTGCAAAGTATCCGATTTATTTGCCCCAAAAATCTAGTACACTAGATTTTATATTTCCGGCGGCTATGAAAACCAGCTGGGGGAAGGAGGAAGCCATGCCACACAGTGAAAATCTGCTTTCCCAAAAGGAAGTGGCAAAGAGATGGGGATGTGACACATCAACCATCGCCCGCCGAGAGAAAGATGGCGTGATCAAGAGAGCGATCGCCATCCCGGGAGTATGGTACACCCGGGATTCCATCGAAAGGGCAGAAGGTCTGGAAGGGGATGAGAGCCCCATGAGCCCTTTCGAAAGAAGGCGTCTCGAGAAAAGGATCCGGGAGCTGGAGAAGAAAGTATCCGGTTATGAAGATCAGTTCTACTTCCTTTCGGACGCCATGGAAAGAGTGAAGAAGATGATGGATCGAGGTGAGAAGAGTGGATGAGAACGAATTCAAAAAATGCCGCGAGCAGTTGCTCGCGGCGGGGATCCCATTCGAGGAAGATCATATGTTCCTTTTTCCATCAGACGCAATAGCGCTGAAGGCGAAGAAGTTTCTCAAGAGAGATAAGAAAGAGGACCTTCTGGATTTCCAAAACTTCGAGAAGGCGGTGCAGCCACTGATGGACTACATGAGAAAACGTAGGAAGGAATCTCATGGGCTGGACGAAGCGGAAGTCGTAGTAAGATACGACGGCGCGAAACTCATGACGGGGCGATATGGGATACCGGAAGCGGAAATCAGCCGAGGGTTTCAACCGGATCCTTATGCCGATACCTTCTCAACAGATCATCCAGATAGCGACGTGGATCCGGAGAAGAAAGCATAGCAGAGTGCTCTGCTTCAGGGACGTCTGCAAGAAATTCAATCCGGCGGCGACCGGGAAGAATCACCTGCAGGTGTCCGTCTTCATAACCGCTGGCGATAATGCCAGAAATATTTCGACGAAGAATCATAGGTATCACCTCCTTTCTGCTTAACAGTATAGCAGGAAGGGGGAATGAAGACGATGATGAATCGAGGTGAGAAGAGTGGATGAAGTTAGAAAAGAAAGACGTCTGATCGTAGACGCAAGCCTTTTTCAGGATGCAGCCTTTGTAGTCGGAGAGCTGCTCCAGTTGATTTCCGAAAATGAAAAGTCCCGGATCGTACTGGAATACGATCCGGGAACAAAGAAGATGGTGGTCACAAAAGATACGACCCGCAACGAGGAAGATGACCCCGGCAGGTATGTAGTCATTGAACGCGATGAATACGAGATGCTGATTGATTTGTGGAAGAAGCAGGTCAGAGACCGGCATCCAAGTCATTGATCGTCTTTGTGATCTTTTCCACCGCAGACCTCGCCGCCATCACGTCATAAGAGGAGTGGTCATCGCCAGATAATTCTTCTTCGCTCAAGACGTGCTGCAGGTAATAGTTCAGAGCTTCTACACAAATGACGGCTTCAACGAGGCTCATGCGTGGAAAGTTATATTCTTTTGATTTCATAGGTATCACCTCCTTTCTGCTTATCAGTATAGCAGGGAGGAGGAGTGTGGAGGAAAGATGACAGACGAAGAATTACAAGAAGAACAGAGACAGGACTTCGAAGCGAGAAGAGATCTCGCATTCACGCAGCTTGTGTGCGCCCTCAATGAGGGTGATGCCGAGATCTTCGATATCGAGGTGGAAGAGAATGACAAAGGTGAGGACACCGCCGTCATCTATTTCAAAAATGGAAACATCGCGGAAGTGAACATCTGCGGAGATACCATCATCACCGCGATCCGCGAAGTCCTGAATTGCAAGAGACTCAGGAGAATGTGAAATGAACGAGTACGAAAGACAGCGGAAGCTGAATGACATGCTTTTTGTCGTCTGCCTGCTTAACCTGGCGGCAGCTGCAGTGAATGTCTTTATCATCATTTGCAAATAGCGACATATAGAGTGACCAGAAGATTGAAAAAGGAGATCAGGATCGTGATTCTTGTGTTCCTTTCATTGTTGAACAAAGCGCGGATTTTATTCTGATCCTTCTCGTAAGAAGCAACAGCCCGTTTTCCCTTTTCGGTAATCTGCCAAAACAGGCATGTATCGAAGCCTGGGATCAAGGGGTCGGTGCCTTCGATCAAACCGGAGCGCTCCAAATAGTCCCGCATGCCTTTAGGCATAATGGAAGACAAGCTGTCTCTGGAGACAATACCTTCACGCTTCTGAAGTTCGACAAGAACATCAATTACATCTTTAGATTCAATCATAAGTAACACCTCCTGATAACAGTATATCAAGAAAGGAAAAGCCATGGACAAGGAAGAATTGGAAAAGCGGATGAAGCAGATGAACGAGAAGTTCGAAAGGTCCTTCGAGGCCTGGAGGAAGAAAAGGAATACAGCCATCAAGGAAGTACTGAATGTTTTGGTAGACAGTGACCTCACCTACGAGGAAGCCGTCAATGTGTTAGATGGGTGCCGGACATACCTGCGGCATAACCTGAAGATCGAGAACATTGATCTCCATGTAGAGGAGAGAGAACCATTTTGACAGACGAAGAAGCAAAGACGCTAGGAGAGCTTGCCCTGAAAGCGGACATGCTCCGCCGCCAATGCCGAGACATTGAAGAGAAGATGAAAGAGCAGAGAGCAGCCATGAGGAGAATGGCAAAGTGCATTCTGGCAGAGCTTGCCATCATCGTGATCCTGGCATTCGCGGCAGGGATCGCTGTATGGAAAGGCTGATAGGAGGAAATCATGACCAGTGCAGAGGCGGTAGAAGTCGTCCATCAGATGATGGATGCACGCGAACGGGAGCAGGAGAATATCGCTGCAAGAAAGCAAAAGGCAGCGAATGCTTTCTGGAAAACGGTATTCCATGAGTTCGTAGTCTACGGGACGGCAGCCCTTGGCGTCCTTGCGTTTACCCTTCTCATGGCGGTGGCACAATGACTACGCTGAATGATATCTTGGCACTCATCCCCATGGAAGACCAGTGGATCTACGTCTTCGATACAGAGGGAAACGAATACTATGAAGGATTCAAAGGGAATCTGGAACTCAGCGAAGAAGGAGAAGAGCTGATCGTCAGCGGCCTTTACGGGAATGATACCAACACGAAAGATCCTAACTACGGCATCGTGCCGACCATCGAAATCGAGGTGAAAGCCAATGAGAGGCTGCTGGGTTAAGCTCTGGATGATCGGGGAGCAGCTGTGTCATGTGTCCATTGACCAGTCGGACCAAGACCCCAAGTGGACCATCGCGGCAGCTGCCGCACTCATCAAGGAATATTGTAAAGAAACCGGGCTGGATCCCTCCATGGCAGCGGAGCATATCGCCCGAATGTTGGAGAAGAAACATGATTGACGAAGGCATCATTATTGAATTCATGAAGCACATCAAAAGGCAGCTTTGTGAAGAACAGGCCAGAGCGGACAATGCAGATCATGAAGGAAGGACCAAAGACTACTTCTGGCACGCAGGCTACATCAGTGCTCTGAAAGAGAACCTGAAAGAAATCGAAAGGACTACCGGCATCACCGGCGTTTACGGGAAGGAGGAAAGAACATGCAGGACACATACACGAAAGCAGAGCTTGTAGAAAAATTCAAAAAGCTAGAAAAGCGGGAAATAGCACGCGCGAAGCGTGACATGGAGCTGGGAGAAAGCGCCTCTGCCGAGTGGCACCTGAACCGCGACTCCCTGCTGAAGGAGCTGATCTCCCTTACCGAGAAGGGGGCGCTCTGATGATCTACTACTGCGCCCGCTGCGGGAAACCCATCCCGAGAGGGAAAGAAATGATGGAAAAGATGAATGGCCGCTTCGTGCCGACACACATGGACTGCCGCGAGAAGTACAGCAGAAAAACATTAGACCAGATGATTCACGAAGCCCTGGACAAAGGACCGGGGAATGAACTTCGCAGAAAGATGAGGGGTAGAAATGACTGAGAAAGAAATCAATGGATACATCGACAGAAAGATCAAGGAAATCAAAAAGGAAACCGAATGTGACGACTGCATCCTGCTCATTACAAAAGATGGTAACGGAGAAATGCGCATCGGCATCAACAACGAAGAAGATCTGGTGGTGTGTGCCCATCAGGTGATCAAAGCCTATGGAGAACAGGGAAAGAACCCGTACATCAGGCAGACCCTCCTTCTGAGAGCACTGACGCAGAATCTCTTAGACGAAATCAAAGAGGAAGTCGGTGAGCAGGGGCTCTCGGGAGAGATCGATGACCTGATCCCAAAGGAGACGGAAGACGATCCGCCTGCGGAAGAGGAAAGCGGCATGGTAATAAAAAGAATCTCCAAAAGAGGGAAGCCGGAGGCAGAAGATGATCCGCCTGTCGAGAAATAAGAGGTACAAGCTCTTTGAGATCGTCCGCCTACGGGATAGAGACCTCTGGGATATCTATGAAAGAATGCTGGGAGTCCCGTGTCCGATGGGGAGAACCCACGTCCACCATGTTATTCCCGTAGCTTCCGGCGGAGAAGACATCGCAGAGAACCTCATCACCTTAGACCCGAAGACCCACTTCTACATATTTCACAACGGATTCGGGAGTGTGGATAAAGAATGGCAGAAAATCGCCCAGAAGTATCTGGCGAGCAAGGAGGTCAAGGCATGGCACGAAGAAAGAGAAGCAAGTTTGACAGCCCTATACCAGACTGCAGAAGCTACCCGTATCAAGAAGATCCGGCAGAACTGCTTGCCAGAGAAAAAGCCAGGCTTCAAATACTAAGAGAAAACAACACCATCTGCCCCGTATGCCATAGGGATATGAAGCATGCCTGCCATTGCCACAAAGAAAAAGCGGCCGTCTGTGAAGAACATTGTGAAACGTGTGAATACCACGTACCAATGACAGCAGCCAGCAACGGGAAATGTTTGTACACGAAAAAGCCGCCTGCGGGAACAGGCGGCGAAGGGTGAAAGATAAATTCACGTTTTTCTATATAAGAGTATATCACGCCCTTCAGAAAAAGTCCAGAAAAGCAAGGCACAAAGGGGATTTTCCGTCCCCTTTGCCCCCTTGTTAAGGCTATTATTTGGAGGACCAATGCCGTATCGAAAACGAATTTTCACCTATCCCGGAGGAAGGGTAGAAGAGAAGTATTTCACCTGCCGTCTGGGAGGGAAGAAGACCCGTATCAAAAATTTCAACAAGACCCCGGAAGCTGTGGCCAAAGTGAATGCAAGAAGAGCAGTGAGGCACCTGAAGGAGCTGATCCTCACCAACTTCAAGCAGGGAGACCAGTATATCACCTTGACCTATGCCAAAGAACCCGAAGACTATGAGGAGGCCATCCGCCATCTTACAAACTACATCAAGAGACTCCGGAGACGCTACCAGAAAGCAGGACAGGAGCTTCGCTACATCTACACCACGGAATACAAGGGGAAAAGAATCCACCACCACATCCTTGTGAACAAAGTTCTGGAACAGCAAGAACTCCGGGACACATGGGGGCACTCCAAACTGAGCGCTTATGACATCATTGAATACCAGGGAGAAGAAAGAGATGCCAAGAAACTTTCCGCCTACTTCACGAAAGAGTCCAATATCACCGTAAGGGAAGGAAAGCAGAAAGTGAGATACGTTGCTTCCAGAAACCTTAAGAAGCCAGAAGTCCACTATCAGACGATCCAGTCCAAAAAGTGGAAAGAAAGACCACCAGCTAAAAATGGCTTCACCCTGATAGACGTCACGAACACCTACACCGAGTGGGGATATCCTCTGCAGATTGCAAGGTATGTAGAAATTCCCAAGAAGAAAAAGCGAGGGAGAAAAAATGAGTAAGATCTGTCCCCGGGTGCGGTGCCATCTTCCGAGCGAAAGGAGGAGAAAAATATTGCAAAACATGCATGAAAAAGGGAGTCACATGGGGGATCGAATGAGAAAGCACGATGCACGCATGATCATTCAAAAATTCATAGGCAGAACATTCCGAGGGACAAGGAAAGCCTTCAAAGCCAAGAAACTTGAAACTAAAAAGAAAGACCATCCGCAGCACCACCTCTATTGGTGCAAGAGAGAACCCATTAGTCAAAGACGGAAAATCGAAATCGAATTTTGGACCGGATGGTATCTCAGCCTGCATAGCGGATACTTCCGGGAACAAGTATTCAAAGAAGCCGAAGAAAGAGAGAAAGCAGAATGACAGAAGAAGAGAATCTGAGAGAGCTAGACAAGCGCCTAAGAAACCAAATTCAAAACCTGCTCGAGAGTAAAGAGGGCAGAAACCTGTGGGCGGGAGAAATCCAATTCCAAAGTATCCAGCTGAATAACAGCAGTGCTTCCATCAGTTATGTCGATGTGGATGGTGTGAAAACGTTCACGTGTGAAGAGCAGCCGAGAGAAGAATTTAGAACCGCTATGGCGGCGATGAGCCTTTACTATACCGACATGGCAGGGGACTATAGACCCGAGAAACCGGTACAGGCCATTTTCGCGGTGGAGAAAGTAGTGCCAAAGCGGGATAAGAAATCCGGGGCGCTAAAAGGAGTGCGGCTGGGCGGGCGGTTCTGCCTCAAAGGCAGCCCTACCACGCAGCGGTTCAGCACGATCGAAGACATCACTCCGACTGATAACGTGCTCCGCATCATGAAGAAAATCTATGATGAAGCGGCGCTTTACATCAGCGGCGAGCGGAGAGAACAAAACCTTTTTAAAACGAGCCAGGATGGTGAGCAGGAGTCAAGCAATGAGCGGGCAAATGAAGAATGATAGATTTTTTCGATTTTCCGTGAATTGGATTGAATTGAATTGGATTGAAAGGAGAAAGAATTGAACAGCGTAGAAATATCCGGGAACCTCGCAAGAGACCCGATCGTCAGATCCACCAAGACAGGGAGAGCCGTTGCCACATTTACCGTCGCCTCCAGTCGCCTCTATGTTTCGCAGAATGGCGAGCAGAAAGAACAGACCGCATGGATCAATGTCGTTGCCTGGGGAGCCATCGCTGAAAGAGTGGCCAACTTTTGCAGGAAAGGAACCTTCGTCTACATCCATGGCAGCCTGAATACCAGATCCTACGATGACGACAGCGGTCAGAGACACTGGATCATGGAAGTCGTAGCAGACATCGTAGCTGATCCCAAGTGGGGAGAAGGCAAGGCGTCATCCGGAGGAAGTTATTCCGGCGGATATAGCAAGGGATCCGGCGGTGCTTCCAATGGCTATGGAAACAATTCCGGCGGGTTTAACCAGTTCGGCCCTTCCAAACCGGAGCAGCGAGAAGAGAGCGTGTTCCCTGAGAAAGGACCGCAGGAAGACATACCATTTTAGGTAAATGAGAATGATTGAAGAAAATCCATAAGTGGTAAGTATTCGAGGGGGGATCAAAGTGAATAGGCAGGAAAGAAGAAGGCTAGGCGTCAAAAAGAAGGATCCCATGGTTTCCATCAAACAGTCAGACGTCAATGCAATGAAACAAGAAGCCACCAAGAAAGGCTGCGAGTTTGCCTTTAACTTGATGCTTGCTATTCCGGCTATGGTCATCCATGACAAGTTCGGAAGCCTGATGAAGAAAGATGGCAGAGTGGAAAAGTTCGTAGACCTCTGCATGGAGCAGTACAAGTGCTATGAAGAGGGATACGTCGGCTTAGAGGAGCTTGCCAAGCTGCTTAAGGATGAAGCCGGAGTCAAAATCAAAGGATGGGAGGCAGAAGAAATCAAGAGATGACCATCGAAGAGAGAGCGGAAGCCTTGGCAAGGAAAGATTTCAATAAACTGAATATTCCGGAAACGGTGAAGAAGAGATCACTGCGCAAAAGACGCCAGGGCAAGACGCTAGTCTTCGAAGCAGGAGAACGTGGGATCCTCGTGAGATACTTCATGCGCTGCCAGGACAGGCACATATCCATGAAGCGCATTGTGACACACTTCCACGATGAAGAATTTGACAATTCTTCCAAAACACCGTAAGATAGTTATGAAATCTCCAGCAGATTTTCGGCATCCGTAAGGAGCCGGTACCTTTTACCCGCGTATATCTCGCGGGCAACGATAAAAGATACCGGCTCCTTTTTTGTGTTTTTAGGGGGGTGAGAGCATGGCCAAAGGGAAATGGGAGAAGTGGATAGAGCCGAATCATCTCTTGATTTTAGGCGCGTGGGCACGTGACGGGCTGACCGACGAAGACATAGCGCACAACATTGGCATTTCCCGCTCCACCTTGAAGGAATGGAAGAAAAAGATCCCGGCCATATCGGCCACCCTAAATACTAATAAGGCAATAGCCGATATCCGGGTAGAGAACGCCCTCTACAAAAAAGCGATCGGCTGCACCGTCAAGGAGAAAGTCATCTCCAAAATTAAAAACCCGGACGGCACAGTCACGGAAACCGAGCGCACCGTGGAAAGAGAACTGCCTCCGGATACAACGGCCGGGATCTTCTGGCTGAAGAACCGGAAACCGAAAGACTGGAGAGACAAGCAGGAAGTCGAGCTCTCCGGGAACGTAGGCATGACAGACGCGCTGAAGAAAGCGAGGGAGCGAGTGAATGAACACCGAAATAGTAAGTGACCTTGCCGGACTGGCGAAAGACCCCCTCAGTTTCGTCTACTGGGCTTTCCCATGGGGTGAAGGACTCCTTACCAATCAGGACGGCCCCGAAGCCTGGCAGAAGGAAATACTGGGCCATATAGGCGAAAACGTATCCCCGGACAGAGTCATTCAGGAAGCCGTCGCCTCAGGCCACGGCATTGGGAAATCCGCTTTGGTATCCTGGCTGATCCTATGGGCGATCTCTACCCACGAGAATACCCGCGGCGTCGTCACTGCCAACACCGAGACACAGCTTCTCACAAAGACTTGGCCGGAACTCATGAAATGGCACGCCATGTTCCTTGCCAGAGACCTCTTCAAAGTTACCGCCACCTCCATCTTCGCAGCCGAAGACGGCAAAGAAAAGAACTGGCGCATAGACGCCATCCCGTGGTCCGTGGCCAACCCGGAAGCCTTCGCAGGTTTGCATAATCAAGGAAATAGAACCATCCTCATCTTCGACGAAGCATCTGCCATTGACGATAAGATCTGGGAAGTCGCGGAAGGCGCACTAAACGACGCCAACACAGAAAGACTTTGGTGCGCCTTCGGGAACCCGACGCGAAACACCGGAAGATTCTACGACTGCTTCCACAAATTCCGTCCCTACTGGCATACGCTTCAGGTAGACTCAAGATCCGTCAGATTCTCAGACAAAGCAAAGATCTCCCAGTGGGAAGAAGCCTATGGAGCAGACAGCGACTTTTTCAAAGTCCGAGTCACCGGAGACTTCCCGGACGCCTCAGATTTACAGTTCATCCCATTAGGCCTAGTCAAGAAAGCAGCGCAAAGGAACCTGCATGAGGGGCAATACAAATTCGCCCCCTGTGTCATAGGTGTAGACCCCGCATGGTCCGGCGGAGACGCCACCTCCATCTACCTTCGTCAGGGGCTCTACACCAAGAAACTGGCAAGGATCCTCAAGAACACCAATGACATGACCATAGCCAACATGATCGCCCGCTTCGAAGACCAGTATCACGCAGCAGCCGTCAACATCGATTTAGGATACGGGACCGGCATCTACTCCGCTGGCACTACCATGGGAAGAGCGTGGAACCTCATCTCCTTTGCGGGCACATCCCCCGATCCGTCATGTGTCAACATGCGCGCCTACATGTGGTACGCCATGAAGAAATGGTTCCAGACCGGCGGCGTCATCGAAGCAGACCAGACTTTAATAGACGACCTCACCCATGTGGAAATCAAACCCACCATGGACGGCCGCATCCAGCTCAGGTCCAAAGACGAAATGAAAAAAGAAGGCATCCCGTCGCCAAATGACGCCGACGCCTTAGCACTGACTTTTGCCGTCCCTGTCGTCAACCGGAAAAGGAACGGCAAGGCCAACACCAACTACCAGTTATTCTGAAAGGAGACACCATGTGCGGAAACCCATTTAAATCCCCAAAAGTTCCGGCGGCGCAGAAAGTCGATCCGACCGTCACCGACGTAACCAATTCTCAGGTATCAGACGACAGCGGTGACACAGAAGCCAACAAGAAAAAGAAGAAACAGGGCTTCGCAGCCACACGTCTTGCGACGCTGCTGAGTAATGCAGGAAGCAAGGACACCTTAGGATGAATACCATCTTAGCCAGCGCCATGCCACCGGAAGCCCTTCCGGCGGATGGACAGAACATCAGAGCACCGGACAAGCACGCCGCCCTGTCACGGATCAAGCTCCTGAAGAACAAAAGAAACCCCTACATCGAACGATGGAAAGCCATCAGAGACTACGAACTCCCCTTCTTAGGAGAATTCGATGATACTGACGACGAAACAGATAAAGGCAGAAGACGCGACCTCGCCATCAGCAACGGCGTCGCATGGCTCGCTAACCAGGCCTTCGCAGCCGGTATCATGTCAGGGCTTACCCCGCCTTCCCGGCAGTGGTTCAAGTTCGGCTTCTCCTCGGATCAGGAAAACATAGAAGCTGAGAGACTTTTAGATGAACGGCAGGCCATCGTAGAAGCCGTGCTGCACAGATCCAACTTCTACAACACCATCCATGCATGCTATACAGAGCTTCCCTTCGGGCAGGCGCCTATCGCTGTATTCCCATCACCGGAAAGCGGCGTCCGCTTCCAGGCATTCACCATTGGTTCCTACTACATCGATACATCAGCAGGGAACCGCATCAACACATTTGCCCGGAAAATCAAAATGAACGCCGACCAGATCGTGCAGCAGTTTGGGAAAGACCATTTGCCAAGGAACGTACAAGACGCGTTCAACACCCCATCCCGTCGCTATGATATGGCCTTCGACGTGTGGTGGCTCGTCATGCCCAATGACAGCAAAAGGAACGGTCCATCGAATAAGGACATGCCCTTCCAGTCCCTCTACTGGGTGGACGGGCAGGATCCCAATGAAAACGGCGGCTTCCTCTATACCGGTGGCTTTGAAGAATGCCCCGTATTGGTGGCCAGATACCAGGTCACGGGTAACGACTCCTACGGGAAAGGGCCCGGATGGTACGCAGAAGGCGATGCCAAGTCCCTGCAGATCATGAAGAAGGATTTCCTGACCGCGATTGAACTTACCGTCAAGCCGCCTTTGACCACGGATGCCAGCACCTATCAGAGCGGCGTCAACTGCTATCCTGGCGGCGTCACTGTCACCAATACGCAGATGGGAGGGCAGGGCGTCGTTCCCCTGTTCCAGGCGCCGACCAACCTGCAGTGGATGGCGCAGGAAATCCAGAGACTGGAAGACACCATCAAGAGGACCTATAGCGCCGACCTCTTCCTCATGCTCGAATCCATCGATACCCCGCAGATGACCGCGAGGGAAGTCATGGAACGCCAGCAGGAAAAGCTGCAGCAGCTAGGTCCTGTCGTTGAAAGACTCCAGGATGAATTCTTAACCCCCATCATCGAACGGGTTTACAACATACTTGAGAGAAACAACATCTTCCCACCCATTCCGGATGAGCTCGCAGCCGAACTCTCCGAAGCCGACGTGAAGATTGAATACATTTCTCCACTCGCCCAGGCACAGAAGATGAGTGGCCTCGTGAACATTGAACAAGCCCTCGCCTTCGTAGGCCAAATGGCGCAGCTCTATCCAGAGTCCCTGAAGATGGTAGATCCCTTAGGTACCGTCAAGAAATACTTCGACCTCTTAGGCGCTCCGGCGGCCATGCAGAGAAGCACAGAAGAAGCCCAGCAGCTGATCCAGCAGGAACAGCAGGCCATGATGCAGCAGGAAGAAGAGCAGAAGCAGCTCGCGCAGGCGCAGGCACTGGCCCCTGTCGCACAGGCAGCCAAGAACCTATCTGACGCCGCGCAGAACGGGAACCCCGCTCTCCAGAACCTATTAGGCGTCAACGGGCCAGGAGGACCATCCGTATTATGAAACACGCCATCGTAGATCCAAATTCCAGAGACGCCCGCTGGCAGAAATACTTTCAGCAGTGTCAGAAAGACAAAGATAAAGACGCCATCCAGAAAGTCGTCAAGACCGAAGAAGGAAGATGGATCCTTTCCCGGATCCTCAACATGAGCGGACTCAACACCAGCTCCTACACAGGGAATGCCGAGACCTATTTCCGCGAAGGAAGAAGAGAAGTCGGCATCGAAATCACCAACCTGATCCTTGACACCCTAGGCCTTGAAGAAGGACATAAGTCGCTGCAGGCGATTGACAAAGATTTCATAGACTTCAAGATCCGGCAGAACCGGATATTCAACAAGGAGGACTGAACATGGATACCCAGAACAATGACATGAACACTGGAATCGATCAGCAGACACCACAGAACACACCGACAGACAATCAGCAGAACCCACAGGGCGCAGAAGCCCAGGGAAACCAGAACCAGCAGACACCGCAGGACAACAATCCATCCGGCGGCACCCTGTTATCAGGAGCAGGGAAAGCCACAGGTGCTCCGGACACCTATGACTTCACTGCATCCCTTCCGGAAGGAATGGAACTCGACCAGGACACCGCCAACTCCTTCGGCGAACTCGCACGAGGCATGAACCTCACCAATGACCAGGCAAACGAACTGGCCAAATTTGGGTATGACTGGGCGGGCAAAGTCGGGGAAGCCTACCAGAAGGCGCAGCAGGAAGAGGCAGATGCTAACGCCGCTGCAGCCATGAAAGAACTGGGTAAAGACTTTGAACCCACAGTCGCAAGAGCCGGCGTCCTCATGAACTACCTTGAAAGGCAGATCCCCGGCATCCGAGACTCCTTCGCAGGATCCGCTGTATTCTCATCCCTTCCCATGCTGAAAGCCTTCGCCCTCCTTGGCGATCTGATTTCCGAAGACGGCGGAATCAAGACCAATACAGCAGCCGCCACCAAAGAAGACAATCCATACCCCAATACCGATTGGGAATCATTAAAAAGATAAGGAGATAAACCATGGCAACCATTGGAAACCTTGCACTCAATTTCAATGACCTCCGAAAGCGTCAGGCACCGGACGGCACCATTGATCACATCATCGAAGTATTAAAACAGTCCAACCCCATCATGGACGACATCAAGTGGAAACAGGGCAATCTGCCGACCGGCAACCAGACCACGCAGCGCACCTCCATCCCGACACCGTCCCTCCGCGCCATCAATAAAGGCGTGCAGCCGACCAAGTCCAGCACCAAACAGGTAAGAGACACCTGCTGCATCTTGGAAGCCCGCTCCCGCGTGGACATCGAACTCCTTCAGCTCGAACCCGATCCGCAGGCATTCCGTCGCTCCGAAGACGATGCACATATCGAAGGCTTCTCCGAAAAAGTCGCCAGCATGATCTTCTACGGCGACTCCGACGTAAACCTCGACGAATTCAACGGCTTCGCCAAACGATACAATCACTTCGGCGGAAACAAAGGCGAGTACTCTTATCAGGTCAGAGACGCAGGCGGCAAGACCGACGGCGCCCTTTCCTCCATCTGGCTTATCGGATGGAGCAACAGCGTCTCCGGAATTTACCCGAAGTACGGTTACGCAGGCCTTAAGATGAGAGACCTTGGCGAACGCACCGTAGAAGACGCAGAAGGCGGCTCCTATCAGGCACTTGAATCTCTCTTCACATGGAAGCCGGGCCTCATGGTGGCGGATCCTCGCATGGTAGCAGCCGTCCGTAACATCGATACCGCTGCTCTGCTCAAAGCCACCGACACGCAGAAGAAGAACTTCATGGACCAGCTCATTTATGCGAAGAACTCCTTAAGAAGAATCCAGGGCGAAAACATGAAACTGGGCATTTACGTATCCGAGAAAGTCTACGACTTCTTCGAATCCTACCTCATGGACAAGAACCACGTCCATGTTACCCGTCAGGACTTCGCAAACGGCACCTCTGTACTCGCCCTCTTCGGCATCCCGGTGTACAAAGAAGACGCACTGAAGGATACCGAATCCCTCATTACCGAAGCATAAGGAGGACACCATGATCTACGACAAAGAAAACGCATTCATTTTCGATAAAGACGTATCCACCACCCCGGACGTCATCGCAAACGGCATGGGAGGAAACGCAGGCGACGAGCTCTTTCTCGCTGCCAAATTCGCAGCTGCCCTTACGACGGCCGCCGTGATCACACTGAAGACAGCAGACACTGCCGATCTTACCAGCGCTGCTACCCTCTGCACCCTGACCATCCCGGTAGGCGCACAGAAGGGATTTATCAAAGTCCCATACGGGGCCAAGAAATTCTACGGCATCTCCGTTACCGGCCCTACCAGCGGCAAGTGCACCATCGCCCTCACACTGGACAGCGAGCTTGAATGAAAGAGATCCACTTAGGTGAGATCGGGAAAGGAAAACTGGAAGACCTTTCCCCCAATGAACTCCGCGCCCTCTGTTGGAAAGAAGGCATCGAGATCAAAGGGGATATCAAGACCAAGAAACAGCTCATCGATCTCATCAGAAAACACTAGGAGGAACCATGTACAGCACAGATATCTGCAACATCGCCCTCTCCTCAATCGGACAGGGGCAGATCGCTTCCATCGACGAAGACAGCGAGGCAGCGCGTCAGTGCAAACTCTACTATGAACTGACAAGAAAAAACCTTCTTTCTTCCTTCCGCTGGGGCTTCGCAGAAAGATCGGAAAAACTTGCACTAGTAGACACCACTGTCCCGAAATGGGAATTTGCCTATGCACTGCCAAAGAAATGCTTAGTCGTCCGCCAGCTCTACAACAAGAACGGCGACATGATCGAAACGGATGAATCTGCCAAAGATGATACATACCACGAGTTTCAGATCGCTCTCATGAACGAGAGTCAGAGGATCATCATGGCAGATATCGAAGATGCATGGATGGACTACACCGCAGATATCGAAAACGCTGAACTTTTCGACTCCTCCTTTGCCGAAGCCCTGGCCCACAAATTAGCAAGTCACATTGCCATGCCATTAAGCGGCAGCCAGAACATGGCACAGTCACAGTACCAGCTCTATCAGATCGCCATCCAGCAGGCCATGTACACCTCAGCGATCCAGAACCACCACAAGCCTTCTTATCCCACCAAGTACTTCGATGCAAGGAGGTAACGATGAGAGAAACCATCTATCTCATGCAGTCATCCTTTGCAACCGGCGAAGTATCCCCTGAAGTCGCCAGCCGCATAGATATGGAGAAATACCAGGCCGCTTTACTGCAGGCCGAGAACTGCTATATCAGGCCTTATGGCGCTGTATACAAAAGGCCCGGATCGATCTATTGCGGCATGGCCAAGAAGAATAAAGTTCGTCTGATTGAATTCAAGTCTACTGTGAACCATGCCTTTCTCCTTGAAGTAGGAGAAGGGTATATCCGCATCTGGAAGGACGGGAAATTTACCAATCAGGAAATCGTGACGCCTTACCAGGAATCCGAGCTTCCTAAGCTCCGCACCTGCCAGAGCGCCGACATCATGTACATCGCCTCCGGCACCCATCCCGTCATGCAGCTCAAACACTATTCTGACACCGACTGGCGCTTTGAAGAAATGGTGATGAATAGTCAGTACTTCGATGAGTCCTTATCCGTTAGTAACAACGTGGTAGACAAGACATGGAATAAAGCCGGAACATACGCATGGGAATGCCACAAGACAGGGAACTATACTGTGACCGTAGCGGGCGGCGGTGGCGGCGGAGCCGATACCGTGAGCCACTACAGAGACAGCAGACACAAAGAGGACGGAAGTACGGTAGAAGCTGCTGGCGGTATCGGCGGGAATGGCGCTGCTGTATCACAGACTGTCTACTGCAAAGAAAATACCACTTACACCATCACCGTAGGGGACGGCGGCGAAAAAGGATCACCGGGAAATTCCGGTGGAAATTCCACAGCCTTCGGACTCACCGCGCAGGGGGGCGGCGGGGGACAACTGGGTACATTCACCGGTAAAGCTAGGGTAACAGGAAGACCGCACAGAAACTACCGCGTATATACGGGGCATGCGGGCGAAGCAGGCATCTCCTACGGCAATGGCGGACAGGGAAGTTATAACAAAGGGAATCCAGGATGGGTGGCCGTCAAATCCATGGATGAGCCCACACTGACTGTCTCCGGCACCGCAGGTGAAGTCACGCTCTCCTCGGATAAACCTTTCTTCTCTGCAGACATGAAAGGCATGTGGATGAAGATTTCTCAGGACATTGCCTCCAAGTCCGTCACCGCCAGCGGGGCCATGACCACAGATCCCATACCGGTAGGAAACGGATGGAAGATCATCACCCATGGCACATGGACGGGACAGGTGGTCATCCAGAAATCCACGAATGACGGCGAATGGAAAGACTTCAGGACCTACAAGTCGAATGACGACAACAACGTCAGCGAATCCGGCACCGTCGATGAAGCAGATAATGTCAGAATGAGACTTGTCACCACTGCCGGTAAAGCCGACCTCACATCGACCGCCTACACCAAGTCCGGTATCATTCAGATCGAAACTGTGAATTCAGCAACCAGCGCCACCTGCCTTGTGAAAAAAGTCATTGGCCAGGCGGGGAAAGTCGACAGCTACTCCTTCGGCGCATGGAACGAAAAATACGGCTATCCAAGGACGGTGGGATTCTTCCAAGATAGATTGATATTCGCTGGGACGAAGACGCAGCCATACGTCCTATGGATGAGCAAGACTGGAGACTACAACAATTTCTCCGTCGAAAAAGCCTCCGGCACCGTGACAGACGACAGCGCCATCTGCCTTTCCTTTATTTCCCGTCAGCAGGCGGAGATCAAGCACATCTGCCCGGCAAGCGACCTCTTCGTCTTGACTGACTCCAATGAATGGATCGTTTCCGGCGGCAGCACCGTCACACCGTCCAAATGCACCAACAAGGCGCAGACCTTCCGCGGATGCACGGAAGTCGAACCTATCTCCATCGGCAGCCGTCTGATCTACGTGCAGAAACGGTCCCAGACCGTGCGAGACATGGCCTACTCTTTCGAGACCGATTCCTACGACGGCATGGACCTTACCCTTTTGGCCAAGCACCTTTTGAGAGGAAAGACCATCGTAGACGCTGCCTACATGCAGGATCCCGACTCCAGACTGTATTTCGTCCGTTCCGACGGTGAAATCATCTGCCTCGCCTACATCAATGACCAGAAAGTCTATGCATGGTCCCATATCATCACAAAAGGGAAGTATCTTTCCGTATGCACCGTGGCAGCCGAAGAGACCGACGAAGTCTACACCGCCGTAGAAAGAAACGGTAAAACCTATATCGAAAAGATGGGAACAGACAAAGACTCCCAAGATCCGAAAGACTACATCATGACCGACTGCTCCAAAGTTCTCACCTTTGATGAGCCTGACGACGCAGCGTCAGTCGACTGGATCACCGGGACAGTTTCCGTATTGGCAGACGGGAAATTCTTCGAAGACGTAGAAATCAAAGAGGAGACAGTAACACTTCCCACCAAAGTTTCCTACATGATCATCGGATACCCCTACCGGATGACCATTGAGCTGCCTAACGTAGAAATTCAGGCACAGAACGGCACCATGCAGGGGAGATATAAAAACGTCCGCACCGTTTCCCTAAGACTGCTGCACACCTTAGGCGGCAGTATCGGAAACGGCGTAGGAAGAAATGACACCATCAAGTACGAGGAGCTCTCCGATCAGAAGATCTTCCTCTACACAGGAGATAAAGAAATTACCATACCCAATCAGGGCGTGGAGAAGAACGGACGAGTCATCATCACCTCTTCCGATCCCTACCCCTTCTACCTGGCAGCATTGATCAGAGGAGTGATCGTCAGTGAATAACAGCTACTACGGTGTGGACATCCGCACCATCGACAGCCTTGCCGTGGCCGACCTTTTATCTCAGATCCTCGCGGGAAACATGCGAAAAGAAGACAGAGAAGAATTAGAAGCCCAGGGGCGCATGCCTTATGGCGGCCTCTATGAAAGCATGACAACTTCCGTAGAAGCCTTCTATGCCATTCATGGGCATATGCCATTGGCTGCTTTCGGGATTGGCATCTGCCCGGAAGGCCATTCCATCTGGATGCTGGGGACTACCATGTGCGACAAGCACAAAAAAGCCTTAGTCGCCTGCATGCAAGACTACATCAAGGACAGCTTGAAGAAATACAAAGTCCTTACCAATTACATTTCCAAAGACAACGCCAAAGCGCTCCGCGTCATTAAAAAGATGGGAGCCGTCTTTGGTGAAGAAGTAGAAACGGGCGGGAAAGTCTTCGTCCGCTTCACCTTAAAGGAGTAACTATGTGCAGCGTATCCGCCGCCCTGATCGGCTTAACCGCCGCGCAGGGCATCACATCCATGGCCTCTGCTCATCAGCAGGCCAAAGCACAGTCTGCTTATTACAATTCTCAGGCAGAAGCCGCAGAGCAGAACGCGAGAATCGCAGACAAACAGAGAGAGCAGATCGCAGACCAGTATCTGCAGAAACAGCAGCAGCTTGACGCCAGAAGGCGATTGGCCATCGGCCAGCACGCAGCCGAAGCCGGTGCGAGCGGCTTCACCAGCACTGGTTCCGTCCAAGACATGGACGCTGCCACCATTGACGAATGGCGAAACTCCTCCATGAACCTCTTAGGGAATCAGAGAAACGACACCAAGAGTGCCTACATCAATCAAGTGAACTATATCAATCAGGCAAACAGTGCGAGAGCTGCCGCCTACAATGCCCGGCAGCAGGGGAAGCAGGCTATGTTTGGTACACTCCTTTCCACCGCTGCTTCCATCTACGGCGCGGCCAAGACATACGGGAATGCGACGGCAACTAAACAGTCAGCCTCCGGCGGACTTCACCACCAGGCGGCTATGAGCGGAATGCCGGAGACCATGACAGATCAGGTATATGCCATGAACCAGTACAAGCCGCAAAAACTTTCCTTGACCAAGAGTCCCTACTCATGGCTAGGCGGTGGCTTCAAGATCGGGAGGTAAAGCATGAAACTCTCTCAATTTTCAGGGGATATCAGCAAGAACATCCTGCAGGGGAAAGTCGTCAATACCGCCACCATCGAAAGTATGGGAGGAAATACCGTGGGGACGGACATGATGGGGAAAGCCTTAGGAGCCGTTTCCGAAACCATCGGGAAAGCGTGGCTGAAGAACCAGAACGATAAAATCTTTGACGCCAAGAACGACTACGAGCAGCGCATCAATTCCCTTATGGATGATGAGAACACCGGCCTTTTCAATACCCATCAGGGCAAGGCTGCCGAGAACCTGCAGAAAGACTACACCGACCAGGAACAGAAGATTTATCAGCAGGTCCTGCAGGATCATGGTATCTCTTCTGATTATGCCGTCCGAGCTTTCGGGGAACAGAGAGCACAGTCACAGACCTCGAACCTTCGCATGATCGACAAGTACCAGCGAAAGCAGATGGAAGACTACGCAGGAAATCAGATTTCCTTGATGACCAGCAACATGGTGAACCAGTCCGTCAAAGACCCCGACTCCCTCATTACAAACTTCGGGATCTGGGAGAAGAACACCACGGCCATCCTGGCAGGCCTCAGCATGGATAGCGCAGCCATTGACGTCAAAATGAAAGCGCTGAAGAACGATAAAGCCAAAGAGATCATGCAGTCCTACCTCACCACTGGCGACTACAGCGCAGGATTAAACGCCATCGCCTACATGAAATCCCAGGGAATAGACGAACCGACACTCAAGGCTTACAAAGACCAGTTCCTTCAGAAGAAAATGACGCGGGAAATTAAAAGCGGCGCCGAAGACTACGTCAAAGGAAACGGACTGAACCTCACTACCATGACATGGGAACAGTTCCGGGATGCATGGAGGAAAGACCACCCCGCGCCGACCTCTCAAGGGAAAGGCAGCGTCACGGGAAACCAGATTGCGGAATTTGCCAGAAACAACTACACCGAAGGCGATCAGTGGATGGGAAGCGTTACCAAAGATCCCACCATCCAGTGCGATTCATGGACCGCTGATGTCTACGCCAAGACCGGCCTTTTCCCAGACGGGACAATCACGCACGGTTCCGACTTCGGGAAAGCCTACCACGAAGCGGGCGACGGCTATGAACCACAGCCCGGAGACTTCATTGACGGGGAAAAGCACGTCGGCATTTATTTAGGGAACGGCCAGTACATGGCCAGAAACTCCTCCGGCGGTATCCACATCGGGAGCATGGACGAGTGGAATGAATGGTTCGGGAAACCGATCGGCTACGGATCCGTAGCCGAGGCCAAGGGCGAAGCGGCGGACGACATGTCAGACGAAGAACGAGCCGAGCTGCAGGACAAGAGCGACGCTGCCTTAAAGCAGCAGTACGCCGAGATCCGCTCAAACCAAGTGGCTTACATCCAGAGCAGAGTACAGAACATCACCAAAGGTATCCTCGAAATGGAGCAGAACGGCTCCACACCCGGCCAGACCTATGAGTACGCCGCGGATATTGTGAACAACGATCCATTGCTGAAGGACTCTTCGGCGGGCGTCACACTCTTAGGCCGTCTGATGAACCAGAAGAGAACCTACGAAAATTCACAGAACAGAGCTGCCAATGTAGGGAGAGGACTTGATACCAGCGGCTGCCTCAAAGAGAAACAGTTCAACGCACTAGAAGGATTTATCGGGACGAAAATCAATTCCATCGAAAACCTCGACAACACCATCAAAGACCTGCAGGAAGAAGGCGTCTACCTCACAGCAGAACAGGACGCCAAGATTCGGAAAGATGTCATCGACTGTGGAAACGGCGTGGGAACCTTTGCCGTCAAGATCCCGGACGATGACGCTGCCATTGCGGCCATGTGCTATACCAATACCTCCGCCGTCACCTCGACAGCGAAAATGCTCATTAAGAGAGAAATCATGGATTTCAAAAACGAGCAGGGGAGAGATCCTGACAATGACGAACTCCGTACCATTTACTACGATGTAATCGGGAAAGAGAGCCTCGACAGCACCGGCAAAACGAAAATCGGCGGGATTAACATCTTCGCTGTAAACTTTTTCGGGGACGACTACGAAGCTCCAGCCATGAGCAAAGCGCAGGCCTATAACAATCACATCAGGGAAACGTCGCAGGCCGTAGACGAAGATGGAAACCCGAATGGCTTCTACATCGATGTGGATTATGGAAACGGAAAGAGCGAGACCAAGTGGGTATCCGATGAACAGATGAGACAGATTTCCACAGGAGAATTAAGCGTATTCGATATTTGAGAGGAATCACAATGGACGAAGAAATTTTAGGAAGCGTGCTGCACGGCATTAAGCCGAAGGACTACACGCCCATTCAGGTACGGCAAACACCGGAATTCGGCGGCATTCAGCTGACCGAAGAGCAGCAGGCCAAGAAGGACAATATGGAATCCGTCAAGGATGGAGAGATCCTGCCCTTAGGCGGCTTCACTGATACCGTAGAAGCCCAGTGGGAATCCGCCAAAGACCTTGTGAAATCCACCGACGTATACAAGAATCTTTTTGGAAACAGTGCACCGGATGATAACCGCCTCGAACAGTCTGAAAAATTAGGAAGTGCACTAGGCATTGCCCCACAGCTGATCGCCTCCGATCCGGATATGTACAAGGCAGCCGTCACCACCTACGAGAGACAGAGGAATGCGGCCGCGCTGAACAACCAGCCATTTTCTGCCAAGACCTTGAATGAACTCTACCCGGAACTCGACACGGAAGACCCCGTGGCCACTACCATTGCTTTGAAGGACTATACCAATATCCTGAAGAGCCGCGAAGCAGCAGCGCAGGGCGCGGCGGTTTATACCATGCCGGAAAGCAAGCTCACCGATCTTTCTAATGTCATCGGCTACCTCTACGACACTGGTGCCCATTTTGCGGGCACCGCCTATGAAGCCGGGCAGGCGCTCGACGCACAGAGCGAGCTCATGTACAAAGCCTCCATCGGAGAGATCTCCGATGAAGAAGTAGAGAAAGCCATCCCTGGACTCATGAATGCGCAGAAAGCATATAACGCAGAAATCGGAGACTCCTACGTGGCCAAGATTGTAGGGGAAACCATTTCCCAGCTGTCCATGCAGAAGAATATGATCATGCGCGGTGCAGCAGAAATCCTTTCCCCAATCGCTCCGCTGGCCCAGCCCATCTTAGCGGCCACCAAAACAAACCTGCCGCAGATCGCCACCTTAGGCGCTGCATCCGCAGCGAGTGCCGTAGGAGCCACGGGAGCCGTGGCAGGAGCAGCCGTCACAGGAGCGGCCGCACTGACAGGGCTTATCGCCTTAGGCACTGCTTCCGTCTTCACAGGAACTTATAGAGCAGAAGCTGGACAGGCGTATTGGGATTGGCGCACCAAAAAGGATAAAAACGGAAAATCTGTTTATACCCGCGAGCAGGCCATTGGCCACGCAAAAAGAGTCGGTGTGATCAACGCAGCCATTGAAACCGGTGCATGGGAGCTCGCACTCAAGGGCATCACCAAAGTATGGGGGAGCGACGCAGCCAAAGCCGTCATCAAGAACGAAGCCGCCATGAAGAAACTGATCGGCGCAGGGAGAGCAGCCGTAGGAGCGAAAGCCATCGGATACGGTGCGAAACAGTTCGCTAAAGTGGCAGCGCCTGAGATCGCCGAAGAAGGCCTGCAGTCTCTTTCTGCAGATATCGATACCAACCTCTTCGGGAAAGAAACCGTATCCGTAAGAGAGATGATGGGGAATGCCTTGGACGCCATGATCGAAGCCGTCCCCTCCGTTGTTGGTATGTCGATCGGCGGTGCTGCTTTAGCAGGCGCGGGGGCCCATAGAGCCATGAAGAGAATCACTGGCCTCTCCGAAATGAAAGACGCCGTTATCGAATTCAAACGTGAGAACGAAAGATCCATGCTGCAGAAACTCATGGATCTCCGCTCCGAATCGTCCCTTTACAAAAAAGCACCGGAAACCTACCGGAAGACACTGCAGAACCAGCTCGATCGCACCGGATCCGGCACGCTTTACATCGACGCTTCCGCAGCGGCCGAAAATGAAAAGACACACGATGCCTTAAACAAGCTCGTAGAAGATGGCACGATCACCGCTAAAGAATTAGATGACGCCATCAAGACCGGCAAGCCCTTAGAGGTAGAGACAGGGAAATACATGCAGACCGCCACCCCCGAAGCCCATGAAGTTCTCTCCGACTACACAACCATGGACAAAGGCGAAAAAACCATTCATGCTATCCGGGAAGAACGCCAGCGCATGAAAGACATGATCGACATTGTCACCATGACACGCGAAAAAAGAGAAGCGGCCGCTGCAGAAAAAATCTTGAACGAGCACTTCTCCGATGATACCGATATCGGAAGAGAGGATAGAGACACCGCAAGAGAAATTCTTTCCGGCGGCTTAGATCATATAGAAGACACCTGCAAGACCATCCTTCAGGAAGCCAAAGACGCATGGGGAAAGCTGACCGGCGTCAAAGAACTCCAGGACTACATGGAACGAAGAAAGACACAGGACGCGAATTTTTCCAATGAAAAAGGCGTCGATATGTTCGACGTCGGGGAAGGGAAAGATCGGGTACATCTCAGAGTTTCCAAGAACCCAGATTGGTATCAGGATTTTTATGGGGCATACGGAAGAGCACCAAACCAGCGTGAGCTCTACGATATCGCCCAAGAGAAAATTATTGCCGAGAATGATAAAGGCGATGAAGAATCCAAAACGGCCATCGCTGAGATCGAAGAAGCGAAAAAGAGAGTCGAGTCCATCGAGAGAGTGAGTGAGACGCTGAAATCCTTAAACAAAGAAGATCTCATCGCGCAGACGCTACTGGATCCCGAGACCTATGAAGAAGCCTACAAGCCGCTTCTTGAAGAAATCAAGGCAGCGGGAAACGGCGCTGTCACCAAAGCCGCGAGAGACTCCGCTTTAATCCTGGCAAAGCTCGCAGAGAACTTCCATAAGAACTACGGCGTGCCATTGAAATTGGCCATGATTGCCGCTGGTGAAGTCAGTCCGGAGACCGCGCATCAGCTGAACCAGTCCGCCATCGAGAACGAACTGCAGCTTGTGAAAGAGAAATACTGGAATACTGATGAATGGATGAAAGCCCCAGACGGTACACCGACAAAGCTGACCGAGCACCAGTGGCTGATTGCCCATAGCGAAACTTTCAAGAAATGGTTTGGGAATTGGGGAACGGTAGAGAAATACAACAGACTAATACATAGCAAACCTGTAGAGTGCAATAGAACAACATTCAGAGGAGCATCTGCCAAAGAAATCGGAAAAGCCGCAAAAGAATTGTATAGAGCCCTATTCCCTGTCTCAAGAGCAGGCGGCAAGCGGGACGAGCCTGCTGTTATTAGAAACCGAGATGGGGAATACATTAGAATGCCGGTCAGCGCTGCCAAAGAATTAGTGAGGCATTCGGCTCAAAATAGCACACTGCAGCTCATACCGAATCTAAAAGAGCTAATCGCCAAGTCTGTATTCCTGTATGAAGATGCAAAAGATCCAGACAGAGTCAAAAAGCTAAATCAGAGCACTGTTTCATACAGATACTATGGGATGAAAATTAAGCTCGATGGAAAAGAATGCTTTGCAAGAATCGTAGTAAGAGAAGAGGCCAATGGGAGAAAGTATTTCTATGATGGAGACATTACGGAAATAAAAAAGAACCCCGCCCAGACTGGGGGTCCCGATTCCAAAAACGGGGTACAGTCTGAGGGAGTTCTCTTTACTCATAGTATACAGGAATGGCTGGCAAAAGTCAAAGAAACTACCGATAAAATCGGGGGAAATGGAGAAGTCTTGCCGAGTGTTGTAAACGACTTCGAAGGGAGCAGCACCTATCACCAAATGGCTGAAGAATATGCCCATGACGTTCTATCGGGCAAGTTGACAAAGAAGGGCATGGCCGAGCGACAGCTGGACGCAGATGAGAAATCCTTCGCAGATAGCGTAGATCGCTTCATGGCTGGTAAAGAAAAGTCGTCCATGGTTCGCGTGATGACAACGCCTCTCGTGCTGAAACTAACCGGAGCTGAAGTCCTTCCTGTGGAAATCGCCAAGACAGATCTTGAGAAAATCCTGAACGGAAAGCATGCAGGAGACATGACACCGGAGATCATGAAGCAGCTGCCGAGGGCGCTTACAAATCCAATCATGATCTTTAAGTCATATACAGGGCCGAACGGAGAGGAACGCCGAGTAGTGGTGGTAGACCTCAAAGATAACAACGGGGCAACCATCGTCGTTCCTTTTGAACTCAAGGCAACGAATACAGAAAGACGGTATATCGTAAATCGGATAGTAAGCGTATACGGGAAAACGGGGAAGAGGACGAGAACGCCATCCTACGAATGGTTTGGCAGACAATTAGAAAATGGAAACTTGCTCTATGCCAATAGAAAAAAGGCTATCAACGAAATTCTCCAGAGAAGCCCTAATTGGCCCATACCCGAAGAAAAAGTTGATAACCTTTTATCTGCTCCTAATGTAGCAAATGAGGAGGATCTTGTCAAGCTGAAAAGCGAAAATCCCACCTACTACCAGACGGCGGCAGACAAAGACCTCGTCGTCTATCACAATGTTTCTACTGGCAAATTGAGAGAAGCTATCAAGCTGGGTGGCCTCCCGATGCCTTCCCTCGCCATCACGAAGAGGGATATCCCATTTGGGGACTTTGGGGAGATCACGCTGATCGGGGATAAGGACATGATAGACCCGCGCAAATCCAGGTCGAACGAAGTCTTCTCTCGTGATGCCTACACGGTAAGAAAGCCTGTCGTAAATTACGAAGAGCCTGCAGAAAGAGACCAGAAGGCATTTCATGAGAAATTTCAGAAGGCGAGCAGCGAGTTGAAAAGCAAAGGGATAGAAGTGCGGAAAATCAATTTCTCTGCCTACACCGGCGAAGAAGCTCTCGCCCGTATGGAGAATGACGAGGCGGTCAAATACTATTACGTCAAGAACGTGCTGAAGAAAGACGTACCCGTCAAGTACGGAACGATTGCGCACAATTACCCCCACAAAGAATTCTTCGAAAAGTATCCGGACATTTTGATAGCGCTGAAAGATCCGAAAGTAAAGGAAAAAGATTTTTCGGATTTAGATAAGGCATGCCAGCCGTACATTGAAGACCTGAAAGAAAAAATCAGGAACAAGAAAGGGCTGCTTGCACTCAACAAGCGACGTCTTGCGTGGCTGCAGAAGGACGGACACGTCAGTCCCGAAGCAGCCGTCACGCTTTCAGAATGGGCAGGCGAGTATGAAAAAGGACGGAAGGCAAGTAGTAAAAAGATTGTCGACAAATCATCTTTCGACCAAGACCTGCAGAAAACAATCGAAGAAGACGGCATAGACAAATTCATTTCTTTCGTCCGTTCCGAATTCGATAATCTCTACAAAGAACGATACCTTTGGGACAACGGTAAAAAGTACGCGTTTAACATCGACAATATCGTCAAGCTGATGAAGAAATACCGCGGCACCAACAATGAAGGGGCGGGCGGTATCAACTACGGCTTTAACAGTCTGCTTGCTTTTCTCTCGAAAAAGTTCACATCCGTCAGAGACATCAAGAACCACGAGCCCTCACTGGCATCCAACAAGAAAGAGCTCGCACAATACCAGAAGGCCGAGTCCATGTATAACGAGCTGCGGGATGAAGCTGCAAAGCTAAAAGGCGGATATGACGTAAATCTGGATATGAATCTGGCAGAGCTCCTGAAGGATACTCGCGATGGGAATAAAGATCTGCACGGGTTCCCGGAAGACAAGAAATTTATGCAGCATGTCAAAGATTTCCTGAAGGAAGCAGACAAGGTAACGACGGACTACTTCGAGGCTAAACCTGCACGGAAGGTGACGTTCGACGAATTCTCCGGGGCCGTTATACCGAAGGACACACCCAAAGAAACCGTGGACTTCCTGAAGTCACAGGGAATCGAAGTCGCGGAATATGACCCGGACGTCGAAGGCGACCGCGGTACCAAAACGAAAGAATTAGGGCAGCTGCTGAACGTCTATTTCCAAAACAAATACCAAGGCTCCTACGACAGAAGCACTAACGTCATCGAACTATTCGACGGCGCGAATGAATCCACAGTCATCCATGAAGGCGCTCATATGTTCCTTTCTATGCTTGAGAACATGAGACAGATGAGTGAGGGGGACATCGCCGCATACTTCAACGGGGACGTGGGGAAAGCCCGCGCTGCGCGGAAGAGCATGCAGAGCGATCTCTCCACCATTCGTTCGTGGGCTGCCTTCTCCGAAGACCACCTCGCTGAGTACAAGGGGACCGTTCTGGAAAAAGAGTTCACCAGGTACGCCGAAGACATCAGAGCAGGGAAGGCCGGTGCCATGGAACGCTGGATGCAGGAACGCTTTGCCAGAGGCTTCGAGAAATACCTCATGGACGGCAGCGCACCCACCAAAGAAATGCAGGGGATCTTCCGACGGTTCAAGAAATGGCTGACCGACATCTACAAGACAGCAAAGAGTCTGGGGAACGTAGAACTCACACCCGAGATCAAAGACATCTTCGATCGTATGATTTCTACAGAAGCCGAAATCAACGCATGGGCCGCACAAAGGAAGCTAGAAGCCATCGACAAGACCGTCAACGTGAACCAGTCCGAACTGGGCAACCTCAAGGCATGGGCTGAGAGCGTCAAGGACAAAGCTCTGGAGAAAGCCATGAGTTACTACCTTCATATGGTGAGAGAAGAAGCCATCGAAAACTTCAAAGCCTCCATTTCTTCTGAAGAAGAGAGAACCAGCTACAGCGAGTCTCTGGGAGAAGAGAATGAGATCTATCAGATCGAGACCATTTACAACTCCGACACATTCCCTACAAAGAAAGACCGTGACGAATTTCTCCAAATGGCCGGGCTCACAGAAAAAGATCTGAAAGAGAAGCTGAGAGCTGCTGGCGGCACTACGGAAGAACGGTGGAACAAGCACATCGAAGAGATGGTGCAGCACTATCGGGAAGAAGCATTAACCCCGGAGGCCATCAGGGGCATGGCCGAAGAAATTCTTCGTTCTCCGGAAGGCATGGCTAAGAAGTCTCGCATCGAAGCCATGCTGCTTGAAAAGAAAGTTTCTGCTTACATCCATCTCGTCAATTCTATGCAGATGGAACTCAAACGGTCCAAAGACAAGAAAAAGACCGCGAGAGAAATTCGCAAGCGATTGGGACTTGTTTCCGAAAAAGAAACAACAGAGATCGACAAGCAGACAGATGTGATTGCCAAGTCGGAAGATAAGATCGCAAAGCTGGAGAAGCAGAAGAAGCTGCTAAAAGAGCAGCTTGAAAAAGCGAAAGCAGAAGCTGCAGCAGCCAAGGGCGAGAACAAGTCCAGAAAGGAATCACAGACTATCCTTGAAGGAAACATGCGAGCCCTTGAGGCCGAGCTTGAGAAGGAACGCGCCCAAAGAGCAAAGGCCGACAGCACCACAAAAGACGCAGAACTCACCGCTGCTGATCTTGCGGTGCAGCTCCAGACTATGGTAGACGGCCTCAAAGAGTCCAGAGACGCCATGCGCTTCGACATGAGGGAAATCAAAGAGGACGCCAGAAATACATTAGGTGGCGAGAAACTCTCCCACGCAACGAGTTGGCGATGGTGGGAGAACAAGGCGCAGATTGCAGAAGCCCGCGCCATGAAAGCGGCCGCAGCTAATGACTGGGAAGGCGCTGCTTATTGGAAACGTGAGCAGGCGCAGTGCCTCACCATGGCCAAGTTCGCCAGGGCAAACGAAGAAGAAATCCGTCGCACCCTTCACGGAGGCGGCGGGAAAGTCACCACGCCTCTTCTTAACGAAAACGGCATGGAGCGCTACGGCATCTTAGGCATCCTGAACCGCATCTCCCGGACGGATAAACCAGTCATGATGAAGGACGACGCACGCTACTTCGTGCAGCACATGGCATACGTCTTAGGCCTCACGAAGAAAGACGGCATCTTGCCTATTGACGAGAGCGGGCAGGAGAGACCATTCAACTGGCGCTGGCTTGCCGTAGAGATGAATCCCATGCAGGCTATGGACGATGATCGCTACATGGCCGAAGACATCATCCCGGGATGGATGAGAAGCGCCTTCGACGGTTCAAGTCCTATGAAGCTGAAAGACCTCACCATGGATCAGTTCCGAGAAATGGCTAAGGTTATGAAGGCTGTCTACAAATTAGGCCGAAGAGAGTACGAGGGGAATACCTTAGGCACCTCTTTCGATGACGCAGCACAAAAGATCCACGATGAGATTATAGATAACTGGACGCACCGCGTGGCCACTCCGGGACTCAAGAACCAGACTGCCACTAACCTAGACAGGCTGGGGACAAAAATCCACAGCCTCATCAAGGACATCACACTTCCTGAAATTCTGATCGAACGACTGGGAAAGTCTGCGGCCGAGTATTTCTATAAACCCATGGACAAAGCGGCTGCCCATCTGCGAGAGCTAAAGAGTGCAGCACGAGTCACCTTCCGGAAGAACTTCGCGATCTACTCCAGAAAAGAATGGACGGCGATCCGAAGCAAGAAGCTCTACACTGTAGGGCTGGACGAGCGCGGTAAACCCGTTTCCTACACCAAGGAGCAGCTCCTCGCCATGGCCTTAAACTTTGGCACCAAGTCCAACAGGGCACGCCTCATAGAGACCTTATGGTTGAGCGATACCTTGAACACCGACGAGAAAACCATACTGGACATGCTGGATAAGAACCTCACTGACAAGGACTGGAACTTCGTGGAGAAAGTATGGGATCATCTCAATTCCTACTGGGGTGAGAGGAACAAAGTCCAGAACGATCTCTATGGCACACCCCTAGGGAAAGTTCAGGGCGAAGATTTCACGCTGAAGTCGGGACGTGTCATCCATGGCGCGTACTATAGAATCAAGTACGATCCATTAAGCAGCACGAAGACAAGCAACTTCTCAACAACAGACATCGCCAAGATGGACATGCAGAATATTTCCTCCTTCTCCTTAGGTATGGGAAGTACCAAGCAACGTGCAGGAACATCCGGCGGGCAGAAGCTCCGCCTCGACCTCGACGTATATGTAGAGGCTGTCAACGAAGCCATGCAGCACATCTCCATGCGAGAAGCCACCGTAGACGTCTACAAGCTCCTCAATCGGAAAGAAGTCGTGGCAGCTATCGAAAACACCGCAGGTCCGGAAACCCTTTCCCTGCTGCAGGGATGGGCCAAGGACTGCTGGCACTCCTCGATTAAGGATATGAGCGAATGGGACTCTACCTTAGGCAGAGCCCGGCGGCGTTTCAACTTCGCTACTATGGGCTTCAGGTTCTCCACTGCTCTATTGAATATCGGGAACATCACCGGCATGATGGAACGGATGGGCGCAGCCAATACCCTGAAGGCCGTAGGAGATTTCTATTTTCATGGGAACATCGTAGAGCAGCGGCGATTTATTCAAACCAAGTCCACTATGATGAGAGACCGAGGGGCCACCATCGATCGGGATATGTACATGCAGGACAGATTGCCGGTAGGGAAGAACGAGTCCGAGTTCCGCTCCAAGATCGAGCACGGCAAGTATGGCGTCGACACTTTAAATTCCAAGGCCTACTGGCTGATCCAGGCGACAGATGAAATGTTTTCCTTGCCAGAATGGTTATTCACTTACAAGAGAGCCATGGCCGCTATGGAAATCGAAGGCAAGCTCAATAGAGACGAGATGGACGCAGAAGCCGTGAGACTGGCAGATAAAGCTGTGAGAGAGACTTTCGGATCCAATGAGACCAAAGACCAGACCAGCTTTATCAGGAAGAACGGAATTCTTGCACAGATGACCACATTCTATAGTTATACCAACCTTGTTACGAACCAGTTCATCCGCGCGGGGTACGTCTTATATGACAAGGGAGACGTGAAGCCGCTCCTCGCAGCCACGTGGTATTGGTGGATCTTAGGAGCCTTAGTCGAAACAACCTTACGAGAAATCGGGGACGACTCTGATGATGAAGATAAATGGAAGAAGAAATTCCTTCATGTCATCGCCTCCGGCGGCCCCATTGGCGGCGTCCCTCTTGCAAGAGAAGCCGTCCCGTGGACCGTAGATTTCTTTACCGGGAAATCCTTCGGATCCGCAGCGCCAGACGCTCCATTCTTTGATACCCTAAAGCACATGGAAAACTTCCTAAGAGCCACCAAGAAAGGTGATCTCATAGAGATGGGGCGAGGAGCCACCAAAGCCATCACAAGGACATCCATTCCCGTCCCGGATACCATCACCGACGCCTTCTGGAACTTCATGCGAATGGTCTCTGCCGATACCGAGTTCACCATGTGGGATTGGTTTAGAAAATCACTTTGGGACAAAACACTCAAGGAGAAGAAAAAATGATCGAACGATTTTATTATCGGCTGATTGGTTGCCATCCGTAGAAGTGAGTCAGCGATTCATTTAGAAAGGAGGGATTACATGATCAATACAAGCGTCAACCGCGTACTGTACAAAGGGGATGGGACGAATACCGCATTTCCCATATCGTTCCCTTTCCTGGATAAAAAAGATATTACGGTAGCGTGGGTAAGCAAAGATAATGAAACCACAGAGCTCAAGGAAGACTACTTCATCGACGACACATCAAAGACGGTTCATTTCCCTGGCTATCCTCCGGGGGAAGAAAAGCCAGAAGAAGAAAGACCACAAATCCTTCAGAATGGCGAGCGCCTTCTGATTTATCGCAGCATCAAGATTAACCAAGAGTCTTCATTAGGAAATGTATGGCCGTTCGATGTCATCGAAGATGCACTGGACAAAATCACCATGATCATCCAGGACTTGAATGAGAAGCAGAAACGCTCCATTCAGATCCCGGAATCGGCTGATCCGGATGCTTACCGTACGAATTTCCCTTATCCCAAAGAGGGGAATGTCATCGTTTGGAGAGGCGGGAAGCTCGTCAACGAAGACTACCAGAATGCCATAGGGCAGTACATAGATCAGGCAAAGAAATCTGCAAATGCAGCAGCGCAGAGCGCCGATCGTGCAGAAGCCAGCGAGATCAATGCCAAGGAAACTTTGAAAATTTTCGTAGTTAAGAAGAAAGAGTTGCAAGACTTCGTCATGGAACTTGAAGACGGATCCGAAACGGATCTTAAGGACTATACCAGAAAACTACTGGAAAGTCTTGATACCTACGGAACGAATATCAAGGAGGAACTTCTTACATTGGTAGAGAGTGCAAAACATTATTCGGAAATCGCTAAAGAAGCGGCTGGATTCGATCCTGAGCGCTACTACACCAAAGACGAAACCTCACAGAAAATTCAGGACGCCATTTCCATGATCCTTGAATTTGATGACAAATCATTCTAGGAGGTAGCTATGTACAAAGTCATACAGAACAACCTGTACCTGACAAGGGGAGACACTGCCGTATTCCCTTTAAAAGTTACGTACATGGATGATACAGAGTACAACTTCGAAGAGGGAGACAAAGTCCTTTTTACCGTCAAGAAAAAGACAACAGACGGCGAAGCACTTTTTCAAAAAGAAATCACCAACGGGATGCTGTTTCTCATGCCTGAAGACACGAAGGCCCTTCCATACGGAAGATACTGCTATGACGTGCAGCTTACGAAGCAATACGGGACAGTAAGAACCATTATCCCTCCGCATATTCTGAAGATCTGCGAAGAGGTGACGTTCTGATGGGACCGCTTAAAGGAATCTTCACTGCAGGACCTCAGATCCGAGGAGAGTTTCTCTCTTTTGGGTCCAGAGAAGAAATGTCATACCAGGAAAGAGAAGTCATTCCTTCAGATGAGGAACAGATCATCACACCCGAAGGAGTGCGAGGTTGCCTTTCGAAAGTCATCGTCAGAAAGATCCCACAGAACTACGGGAGAATTTCCTACAACGGAGAATCTTTGATTGTTGAATAAGGAGAAAGAATATGAGTAAAAGCGTAAAGATTAACGGAGCGACTTATGAGAACGTGCCAAAGGTGTCGATCCCGCTGGCACAGGGAGAAGGAAACGCCGATTTCTACGATACGTCAGCAGACACTGCGGACGCCGCCCACATCCTGACAGGGAAGACGGCACATTCCGCCACGGGCCCAGTCACCGGTTCCATGCCGAATAATGGAGCCGTAACAGGAACCATCAGTGCTAAGGGTGGGAAGTACATCGTTCCGGCGGGTTATCACAACGGCGCTGGCACAGTCATCATCGATGCAGTCGAGCAGGACAAGCTAATTTCCGGGAATATCAAGGCAGGGGTCACTGTATTGGGAGTGAGCGGATCTAGCAGCGTCGTAGAGACCAAAGATGGGACAGCGACTGCAGGAGAAATCATCAAAGGGAAGACAGCATTTGCTAATGGTTCAAAGCTGACTGGCACACTCACTTTGATTTCCGTCACGCAGGACGCAATCACTAAAGCACTCACCATCAAATAGGAGACGCTATGAAACAAAACGTGAAGATAGCCGGAGCTGCATATTCTGGTGTACCTTCCGTGATTATTCCAACAACAACGGGAGGTATAGCAAGGTACGTCGAGATTTCAGATACCAGCGCCACAGTAGCGGACGTCAAAGCAGGCAAGACATTCTATCAAGCCGACGGGACTTTCGCTACAGGGACAGGCACGGCTGCTGATTACGAAAGTTTCGATGAGAAAGAATTCTAGGTGAAACATGAAAGGGTTAGTATCAGATACCAATCTTAAAGCTATAGGGAACGCAATTCGCGAGAAAACTGGGAAAACAGCAACGATTAAAGTTGCGGACATGGCCGAAGAAATCAAATCAATTAAAACAAGACCGAAGTTTATTATCAAGAAAGCAGATGGGACAAACAAACCAGTTTGGTCCATTGTTTCCTCCAAGGACAAACCGGAGGGCGCCGACGTGTGGACGAAAGGAGTATAACAATGGCATTAAAAGAAACGTGGCAGTCTTACAACGAGACGACAAAGCAATACGAAACATCGCATCCAGAGACGGAAGTTTCCCAGGTGGTAGGACTTGCTGCCGCTATCGAAGCGGGGGCTAAAAGCGCGATCGATAAAGAGGGTTCAAAAACTTATGCGCCGAAAGAATCCCCCACCTTTACAGGGGAAGTAACGGCCGCTAATGTTGTTGTATCCAAATCCTTAACCATCCCCGGAGGTAAAATATGGATAGCTTAAAGAACTACATCATACATTGGCTAGGGGGATGTACCGCCGACGAAAAGTATGTGATCGAAACTCAATGTAACCTATTAGACACAGCATTGAAACTAAAAGAGCAAGAGGTTATAGAAATGAAAGCGGAGTTGGATAAGTTGAAAGCACTTGACCACGATACCGTGTTGGATATTGACGGTAAACAAATATGGGTAAAATAGGAGGACACGATGGGGACACTTACAAAAAAACTTCACATTCTCAAAACAGGCGGAACGGAAGAGACCTGTAATATTTATACAACAGCCGAAGAAGTAGGCGGCAGTCCTTACCTCGCTCTTGAGGTTGACGGAGCAAAAGGGTATGTAAAGCTAGGAAGTACTACAGATGCCAATGCGACCCATTTAAGAGTAGAAAAAGACGGTGTGATCTATGCTGCATGGAAAGAAGCCGTCACTTATGTCAACGTAACAATTACACAAAGTGCCAATCAGATAATCCATGTGTATACCCCAAAAAAGAGTGGTGGTACAGATCATACGTCCTCCTTTAAGATTCCCAAGGGTACGACCTATGAGGCAGAAGTCATCCCTGCTGATGGTTATACAGCAGGGACATTAAATGTCAATGCGGGGGGGAGGATCAATAGCGATATGACATTTAGTGCTAGTGGAGCCACGTCAAGTGTACCGACAGGAAGTCAAAGAATAACGGTTGACAATGGGAATCTTGCGTTTATTACAATTCCAAATAACGTTAGAGTAGTTCGAGTAGGCGGTTATTATATTGGAGTAACACCAAATAAAGAATACAAACTTACTGGGTGGATACCATGCATACACCACACAGATGAAGAGGGGGACCCATTCTTAAAGAACGTACGAAGTGGTGTCTATTGGTACGGTACGTCACCGTTGGATTATCCAGACACAATATCAGCTGATTTTACTATTTATTGGAGTCCGGCAATAAACGCACACAAGCCTAACGTTACAGATTATTGATTACGAATGAAGGAGGAATAATGAAATCAGGAACATTTACAAATAACACATCGTTTACTGCAACGGCAGCGAGTATAGTGATACCAAGTGAATATTTGAATATAGATTCTAACACTGTACGGCAAATTATAATCCCCGAAGGGGTGAAGGTTATCAAATTGACTGGCGGACAACGCACTGCGTATGTTGGCGTTACGCCGGGCACAGCGCACGTATTGCGCCATGATACCGAAGATGAAAATGGTAGTGCTAGAATTTTGCACAACGTGTGGTGTGGCACGCATAGCGGTACTAGCGTGTTGCTCAGATGGCTAACGAACGATGCTGACAGCGATGAGCCTGTAACTATAGCATGGTCCCCTGAAATCAACAACCATACGCCAAATGTCACTCATTATTAAGAGCAGCATAGAAAGACGGGGAAATCATGGATTTGGAGGGAAAATATGGAATTTGATCAGTTTTCAGAAGCCATCAGCAAAGCGGCCAGCCGTCTTGGAAACTACTGGGAGGTAAAAATCATAGCGAGTGGGATACTAGCTGCTGCACAATTTCATCTCGAGCTTGTGTCCCTGTTCGTGATACTCATTGTCATAGACTTGGCCACAAAGTGGATAGAACTGGCGCATAACACAATCAAGACTGACGATTATACGCCTAGCCTTGTAGAAAGCATCAAGGCAATTCCGCAGGCCCATCGCATGGGCGTTATATCCAGCAAGGCTATGAAAGTGCAGTTTTGCGGGAAGATCATAGTCTATGTCATCGTAGTCATGGCTGGCTCTATCATGGATACCATGACGGAACAGGTACACCGTTTCGGTTTAGTTATGCCGCTTTGCGTATCTTACTTAGCGGCGTCTGAGTTTTTGAGCATTATCGAAAACTTGGATGAGGCGGGCATTTCTGCGGTACATAATTTGGCGGCTTTAGTGAAAAGAAAGGGGCAGTCATGAAAGTCATAGATATCTCAGACTGGAATGATCACATCAACTGGTCACATATGTTTGACGAAGGCGTAGAGGGTGTTATCGTAAAAATCAGCGAAGGGCGCACGCTTTCCGAACTTCATGGGAAGCACATCTCGGCAGCCAGCGCCCGCGGCCTTTCATGGGGCGTTTACTGCTACACGCACGCCCAGACAACCGAACGAGCAGAAGAAGAGGCGGAGGTCGTCATTGAAGCCCTGGAAGCCTTGGGATACGACGCGCCGCCTTTGGGAATTTGGATCGATGTAGAAGCACCAGAGACCATCGGACAGGATAGGGAAGATGTGACCGCCATCTGTAGTGCCTTTATTTCCACATGCAACGCGGCGGGATACTCTGCGGGCATCTATGCGAGCCTGTCTACCTTGACCGACTGCTTGAACCTGAATGATCTAGCTGATTACGTGCCCACCTGGTGCGCCCAGTATAACGATGAATGCAGTTTCCATGACTATTTCCCTGGACGCATTCTGCAGGGCTGGCAATTCACGGATGCATTCGAAATTGACGGACGCAATTACGATATGAGTGAATGGTATTAAATGGAGGGACGATGTGCAGAATTACAAAAAGGCTATTGCTCTTTGCCTTCTGCTCCTTGCTTTGGCTTTCGGCTGGTTCTACCTCGCAGGCCGAGGAGATGTATCAGATATCAGAAAGCGAGCTGACGAGACTCGAAGCGAACTCGAATCAGCTCGCGAAGAACAACGAGACCAAGCAGCAGCTCTTGACCGAGCAGATGGAGCAATTAGAGACAGCGCAGAAAGAGCTGACCGCGTCCAAGAGATTGAACGAAGCGACGCAGCGGTCATTAGAGAGAGCCAATCAATCCTTGCAGCAGTTAGAGGACGAGGCAAAAAGGAAAATTAGAGTGAAAACTAGCCAGCGAAATTTATGGATTGCCATCACGGGATGCACTCTTTATGCTTACATCTCCAAGTAACTGGATTTCAAATTCGTCAAAAATCCGTCAAAAACTTTAAGAAAATAGAGTTGGAATTTGCACGGAATAGGGTTATACGGCGAATGATGAAAAACCAGATTTGCTAGATTTTATCGAAGAAAGAAAAAAGTTGGAAACTTATGTACAAATGGTCCTATTTATGCTAAAATAACATATGTCGATATTGCGGGCCTATAGCTCAGTTGGTTAGAGCAGGCGGCTCATAACCGCCCCGTCCCAGGTTCGAGTCCTGGTGGGCCCACCACAATGAACGTATCCGTGCTGATTTCAGTGATTTGGATACGTTTTTTTGATAGAGAAAAGGAATGGCTGTAGGATAATCCTGCATGGAAAGTCATTGCTGAAAGGATCCATCTATGAAACTGACGAATCGTCTACAGGCGGCAGCCGATCTGGTGCCTGTCTGTGAGAGTATGGCCGATATTGGTACAGACCATGGCTACCTTCCTATTTACCTTGTGCAAGAGGGGTGCGCCAGACGGGCCATCGCCTGTGATGTGAATGACGGCCCTCTTACACGCGCCAGGGAGGACGTGAATTCTTCCGGGCTTTCACGCCAGATCGGTTTACGCCTGGGCGGAGGACTTGCGCCGCTTGGTAAAGGAGAGGTGGACGGTGTCACCATTTGCGGGATGGGCGGCCTTTTAATGCGGGATATTCTTGCGGAGAATGAGGAAAAGGCGCAGGCGCTCTCATGGCTGGTGCTGCAGCCACAGGGGCATGTGGCAGAGCTCCGGCAGTTCCTTGGCAGGCATCATTTCCGCATTGAGAAAGAGGTGCTTTCACTGGATGGCGGGCAGCTGTATGAATTGATGCTCGTTCGTCCCGGCGAGATGGAGGAGCTTTCGATGCTGCAGGCGGAAATCGGTGCGACGGCGGCATATCGGAAGGATCCTCTTTTCAAGACGCATATCGAGCGGCTCATCCGGAAACGGCGCTTTGTGATCGAAGGGGCAAAGGATTCGAAGAGTGAGCGGCATCGCCTGTCCAGAGAAAAAGCACTGGAAGAAGTAAGTATATTGGAGGAACTCTTATGAAAGTCACAGGAAATGATTTGATCGGATGGATGGAGTCGTGGGCACCGAAAAGTCTTGCAGAGTCATGGGATCACCCGGGGCTTCAGGTGGGGGATCCTCGCCGCAGGGTCACGAAGGTACTGATTTCCCTCGACCTCACGGAAGAGAATGTGGATCTTGCCGTCCGTGAAGGCGCTGAGATGGTGATTTCCCACCATCCCTTTCTTTTCAAGGCCATCCGCGAGCTTGACCTTCGGACGTACAAGGGGCGTGTGATCGAGAAGCTTGTGAAGCATGATATCCTGTCTTTTGCAGCTCACACGAATCTGGATACAGCCAAAGGCGGCGTGAATGATGCTCTGGCAGCTGCGCTCTCTCTTTCCGATACGGAAGGGCTGGTCTTTGAGCAGGAAGCGAGAGAGAAAAAGCTTGCACTATATGTGAAGCCTGTCACCGCGAAGGTGCTCCGACATGCGCTTTCAGAACTCTATGGGGATGCCGTAAATCATTTCTATCTTTTGGATGATGAGGATGATGCGACGGATGAGGCGAAGCTCGAATGTAATGTACCCACCGCGCTGCTTGCTTCTGTTCTTGCGAAAGTACAGGAAATCTGTGGAGATATTCACTATGATGTATATACGCTGGAAAGCCACGGGTACAAGGAGTACATGGGGCGGATCGGAAATCTACCTGCGCCCATGAGCGGAAAAGAAGCTATCTCCTATATAAAGGAGAAGCTCGGCATTCCCGTCCTTCGTTATGCAGGAAATCCTGATACCATTATTTCCCGCGTGGCTGTTCTGGGCGGTGCCGGCAGTGAATTTGCTGCGCTTGCAAAAGCAAAGGGAGCAGATCTCTACCTGACGGGCGACCTCAAGTACCATGAAGCGCAGGACGCTTCCCGCCTCGGTCTTCTCATCGCAGATGGCGGCCATTTCTATACCGAGCGCGTCATCGTTCCTGCTTTGGCAAAGCGCCTTCGGACGTATGCCGCAGAGCATGGCTGGGAGATCGAGGTCATCGAAGACAGCAGAGCAGAGGATATTTTTGGGGAAATGTAGAAAAACAGGTTCGTGGTTAGCCTAAGGGGCGTGCCGCCCCTTGACTCTGAACCTGATTTTAATCTTTCTCTTGAAAAAATTCCGTCTCCATGCTATACTGTAGCACGCGAGCAGGAAAGATGATTGCGGGCCGTAAGGCGTGAGGAAAGTCCGAGCTTCGCAGGGCAGGATGCCGGATAACGTCCGGCGGGAGTGATCCTAGGGAAAGTGCCATAGAAAAGGAAACCGCCACGCAAGTGGTAAGGGTGGAAAGGTGCGGTAAGAGCGCACCAGCAGTCGGGAGACCGGCTGGCTTGGTAAACCCCATCCGAAGCAAGACCGAATAGGGAAGGGTTGAGGTTGCCCGCTGACCTTCCGGGTTGCGTCGCTTGAGCAGTCGAGCAATCGGCTGACTAGACAGATAATCATCACCACGCAAGTGGGACAGAACTCGGCTTATTGAATGCTCGCCTTGAAAGAAATGACGCTGTGACGTATCTCACGGCGTCTTTTTTGTTTGTCATTCGCGGCGAGGGTCTCACGCTTTCGCCACATGTGCCGCGCACTTCTCCGCTTTTCTCATCTGTCTTTCCTGCGCCTGTGTCCTATTCGCCTCTACGGGGCACCTTCCCGGCAAGGGGGCTGACGATACGAGGTAAATCTGCTATCAAGAGACCTTCGGGCATCGCCTCATATAATACTTGCGGCGAAGCCGCTACCACAACCCTGAACCTTGAACCTTAAACCTAAAAAATATTTTCCCATCCCCTTGCTTTCCCCTTTTTCTTTTGGTAGAATAGATAACGCATGAGTACACATGTCTGGCGGACTCTGCATCTGTGCTTGCGGGAAAAATTTCATTTTACACATTCCCGAAGTGGCTGCAGGGGAGGAAACGGACAGAGGTTAAAAACAGGAGGTTTTTATTATGGCAGTTGTATCCATGAAACAGTTACTCGAAGCAGGCGTTCACTTTGGTCATCAGACCCGTCGTTGGAATCCGAAAATGGCACGTTTCATTTTCACGGAAAGAAACGGCATCTACATCATCGACCTGCAGAAGACTGTAAAGAAAGTAGAAGAAGCATACGCTTTCCTGCGTGAAGTCGCAGCTACCGGCGCTCCGATCCTTTTCGTCGGCACCAAGAAACAGGCGCAGAATTCCGTGAAGGAAGAAGCTACCCGTTGCAATCAGTTCTATGTCAATGAACGTTGGCTGGGCGGCATGCTCACCAATTTCCGTACCATTCAGACCCGTATCGCTCGTCTGAAAGAACTGGAAAAAATGTTTGAAGAAGGCACCACTGACCAGTATCCGAAGAAGGAAGTCATCCTGATGAAACGCGAACTGGAAAAACTGGAAAAGAACCTGGGTGGCATCAAAGACATGAAGAAGATCCCGGGCGCACTCTTCATCATTGACTCCAAGAAAGAAGAAATCGCTATTGCCGAAGCTCACAAGCTGCACATTCCGGTTATCGCTACCGTTGATACCAACTGCGATCCGGATGTTGTTGATTTCCCGATCCCGGCAAACGATGATGCTATCCGTGCTGTAAGACTGCTTGCTTCCAAGATGGCTGACGCTGTCCTCGAAGGCCGTCAGGGTCAGCAGGAAGCTGAAGCTGCTAAAGAAGCTGAAGCTGCAGAAGCTCCGGCTGAAGAAGCTGCTGAACAGGAATAATGGCTGTATAGGAAATTCGGCCTGCGCTTTGCGCAGGCTGGGGATTTCCTTTTTTTGAGAAATTTTTACAAACACCTTACGGTTTTATGATGGAGGTCATAAAGATGGCAATTACCGCTAGCATGGTCAAAGATCTGCGTACAAAGACTGGCGCAGGCATGATGGACTGCAAAAAAGCACTCGTAGAAGCTGAAGGCGATATGGAAAAAGCAGTAGATATTCTCCGGGAAAAGGGACTGTCTCAGGCTGCGAAGAAAGCAAGCCGTGTAGCTGCTGAAGGTGCTGTCGTTTCCGCTATTTCCGCTGATGGCAAAGTCGGCACCATCGTTGAAGTCAACTGCGAAACCGACTTCGTAGGCAGCAATGATGACTTCAGAGCACTGGCTGCTCGTATCGCACAGCAGATCATCGCTGTGAATCCGGCTGACGTAGAAGCTCTGCTTGCTTCTGAAATGGACGGCAAGGCTGTCAAAGATCAGGTCACCGAAGCTGTAGCTAAGATCGGCGAAAACATTTCTGTTCGTCGCTTTGTTCGCTATGAAAGTGCAGAAGGCGCTGTCTACAGCTACATCCACGGCGGCGGCAAGATCGGCGTTCTCGTCGAAATGAAGGGCGCAGACGCTGAACTCGGCAAAGATGTCGCTATGCAGGTCGCTGCAGCAAATCCTTCCTACCTCGACCGCACTCAGGTACCGCAGGCTGAAATCGAACACGAAAAAGAAGTTCTGGCTGTCGAAGCGAGAAATGAAGGCAAACCAGAAAAGATCATCGAAAAGATGGTTCTCGGCCGTATCAACAAATACTACAAGGAAGTCTGCCTCGTAGATCAGGAATTCATTAAAGATGGCGATCTGACCATTGCGAAACTCCTGAAATCCAAGAATGCAGAAGTTGTTCGCTTCGCTCGTTTCCAGCTCGGCGAAGGCATCGAAAAGAAACAGGATGATCTGGCTGCTGAAGTCGCTAAACAGCTGAATCAGTAATCCATAAAACAAGAATAAGAGAACATCATCTTTGGTGTTCTCTTATTTTATGGGCTTTTTTAGGGATTGGATGGGAGCCTGGAAGTGAGGAAGTCAGATGTCTAAAGTCTAAAGGCTGTCGTTTCCAAGGCTCATCTCTCAAAATTCTTATGGCAGCTATTTCTGAAATACTATATAATAATATAGATGTATCACTGATTTTTACGGGGGTGTACAATGGCAACAGAAAACAAGAAGTATAAGAGAGTCATGCTGAAATTGTCTGGTGAAGCGATGGCCAGCGACAAAGGATTTGGTATCGATCCGGAGGTCGTATATCGACTGGCTGGCGAGATCAAGGAAGCCGGCGATGCCGGTATCGAGATCGCTGTCGTTGTAGGTGGCGGCAATATCTGGAGAGGTCTCAAGGGCAGCCAGGGCGGGATGGATCGTGCGTCGGCTGACTACATGGGCATGCTCGCAACTGTCATCAATTCCGTCGCTCTGCAGGATGCGCTTGAAAAACTTGGCGTCTCCACCCGCGTACAGACAGCCATCGAAATGCAGCAGGTCGCAGAGCCTTACATCCGCCGCCGTGCGATCCGCCATCTTGAAAAGGGCAGAGTCGTGATCTTTGGTGCAGGTACGGGCAATCCTTATTTCACAACAGATACGACGGCAGCTCTGCGCAGTGCAGAAATTGAAGCTGATATCATGCTGATGGCGAAGAAGCAGACCGATGGTGTGTACGATGCAGATCCAAAGTTCCATCCCGAAGCAAAAATGTTCACTCATCTCACCTATAGTGAAGTGCTGCAGAAAGAGCTGGCTGTCATGGACAATACGGCCATTACTCTCTGCATGAATAACGAAATTCCGATCAAAGTATTCAATATCGACGTTCCTGGCAACATTGTCAAGGCCTGCAAGGGAGATACCCTGGGCACATTAATCGAAGGGAAATAATCATGTACGAAGAAGAATTGAAGAAACTGTCTGACAAGATGGATAAATCCATCGTTGCTCTCAAGAATGAATTCACCAGCATCCGTACGGGTCAGGCGAATGCCAGCCTGCTCGATCGCGTATTTGTTGAGTATTACGGCAGCCGTACTCCGATCACTCAGGTCGCTTCTGTGACTGTACCGGAAGCTCGTCTGCTCGTTGTCCAGCCATGGGACAAGGGTCTTCTGAAAGATATCGAAAAAGCCATCCTGCAGTCTGACCTCGGCCTCGTACCGATGAATGATGGCAACCTGATCCGTATGGCCATCCCGCAGCTGACCGAAGACCGCCGCAAGGAGCTCGTCAAGGTTGTCAATAAGAAAGCGGAAGAGGGCAAGGTCGCTATCAGAAATATTCGTCGTGATGGCAATGATTTCCTGAAAAAGGAAGCAAAGAACAGCGATGTTTCCAAGGATGTCATCAAAGAAACTGAAGATAAAGTCCAGAAGCTGACGGACAAGAAAATCAAAGAACTGGAAGCTGCCACCGAAAAGAAAATTAAAGAGATCATGTCTGTATGAGTGAGGATGTTCTTTTTGCAGGACAGCCGTTTACTGAAAAATTGAGACAGTGTGTAGAGAAATCGTATCCGAGTGGTACGATTTCTTTCACTCATGGGCGGGAAGCGCAGCTCGAAGAGGACGCGCTTTACCTTGTCCGAACCGGAGAAAAGGCTGTTGTCATGCCACGAATGAAGTATAGTGAGAGTGTGGAGGCTGTGGTAGCTAGGGGCTAATGGTCAGGGATCAGGTGCATCCTCCTCTAGTAGCCCTCTCTAGGGCAATGCTATTAAGTTAAGGAAATCGTTAGCTACGTAGCGTCTTGCTTCCCCCTTCGGGGGAAGTGCCGAAGGCAATAGGGGCATGCTAGCGGTATAGCGTGCTATGTTGAATAGTCCGATGCTATCGATATTCCAACACTTTCATGCAATACCGCTACGTAGCCCCCTCAGCCCTTCGGGCAGCTCCCCCGATGGGGAGCCAAGAACCTTCTTCCGCTTAACTTAATAGCATTACTCTCTAGGGAGCGCGCTGAAGGCGGAGGATCCCCCAAGCGCCGTGAACGAATCTCTTGGAAAATCGGGATCAAAGGCATCGGCCGTACATATGATAGTGACGAAGCCGCTGCCACCATTTCTCATTTTTCATTCGGCAGGAGCTTTCATTTGCAATCAAAGGGTTAGCCGCCTCACGACAGAACCCTGTACCTTTTTGTTTTATACGGGAGACCCCATTTATGTCTGATAAAAAATCATTTCCTGAGCATGTGGCCATCATTCTTGATGGGAATGGCCGCTGGGCGAAAGAAAGAGGAAGAGAGAGAACCTATGGTCATCAGGTCGGCGCGGCAAACGTGAAGACCATCGTCCGTGCGGCGGGTCATATGGGAGTGAAAGTGCTGACGCTCTATGCATTCTCCACAGAGAACTGGAAGCGTCCGCCGATCGAAGTCCGTTTCCTGATGAAGCTTTTCAAGAGCTACCTGATCACTCAGTTGCGTGAGCTGGTGGAGGATAATGTGCAGGTACACATTGTAGGCGAACCGTCAGCATTGTCGGATGATCTTCGCAAGGAGATCGCAGCCTGCGAAAAAGACACAGCGAAGTGTGACGGCATGATCCTGAATGTGGCTATCAACTATGGCGGACGCATGGAGATCGTGCAGGCGGTGCAGCAGATCGCACGCGAAGTGAAGAGCGGCTCTCTTGATGCGGAATCCATTACGGAAGAAACGATTTCTGCCCATCTCTATCCATCGGATGCCCAGGATGTGGATCTCATGATCCGTACGGGCGGAGAGTCGCGCATTTCGAATTTCCTTCTCTGGCAGATCTCCTATGGGGAGCTGTACTTCACGCCTGTCCTGTGGCCGGACTTCACTGAGGGGGAACTTTCGAAAGCGATCGACTGGTTTACCGGAAGAGACCGTCGCTTCGGCGGGCTCACGGAGGATAAAAAATGAAAGTGCGTGTGATCACAGCGATCATCGGTATCATCGCTGTCCTTGGGCTGGTATATCTGGGAGGCTGGTTTCTGACGGGAGCCATTTTCCTCGTCTCCTTGCTGGCCCTTCTTGAATATGATAAGATGCTGAAACATTTCGGTGTCCACATCTATCTGAAAGCCACAGCCATTGCCACTGCCGTCATGGTACTGGCATCCGGTTTTTATTCGCTGAAAGCCTTTCTTGCTGCGATTTTTCTAGCCTTTGTGCTTCTTCTCTACCTGATTCTGGGCATTAAGAAGGAAAATATGACCGGGCTTATTTATTCTGCTTTCGGTGCCGTCTATTTTGGCGTGGGCTTCGGCAGTCTGGCGATCCTTCGTGGCAGTCATGAGCTGCTCTCTCCGGTGGCAGTTTCCATGGAGCCGGGGATTTTTCTCATTCTTCTCGCACTCATTTGTACCTGGGCGAGTGATTCTTTCGCTTACCTGACGGGAAAGGCCTGCGGTCGTCATAAGATGGCGCCGCATATCAGCCCGAATAAAACGGTCGAAGGTCTTGTCGGCGGCGCAGTAGGCTGCGTCATTCTCGGTGTCCTTGTTTCCTTCTGTGCGGGTTTTGATCTTTTGGAAGGATGCATCCTTTCCGTCATGGCGGCGATCATGGCGCCCATGGGGGATCTCTTCGAGTCCTATGTAAAGCGCGCCTGTGATATCAAAGACTCTGGAAATATTCTTCCGGGTCACGGCGGAATGATGGACCGTTTCGACAGCCTTCTTTTCGTTGCTCCGAGCCTCGTCGCGGTGCTGGCGCTGCTTCGCTAATATGCGAAAGGAGAAACGAGAAATGAAGGTGCGGCGCATCATAGAATTGGAACGCCGCATTTTTTATCATAGGATCTATGATCGAGTCTTCCCACTTGAGTGATTTTGATTTCTAGGGAAATGCTGATTCTTCGATTTAATCAGGGTTTCCCTAATCCCTAATTCCTTGTTCCACGCAAAAAAGACAGGATGGTATCCTATCGAATGGTCTGATCCAATGAATCGGGCGCCAGGCTGGGAGGCATAGAGTTTTCGAGGGCGGCCTAGCCGTAGCCAGGACTTCTACTCACTTAGAGGCGAGCCTGATCTTGTCGTCAATGCGATCCACTTTATTCGGCTTCGGATTTTTATCCTGTCTTTTTCAATCCTGTTAGTGGTCTTGTACCCTTTTCTGGTTTCTCCCGGGCGAAGCCTTTGAAGGGAGAAGCATTTGAGAGCCGCATGATATCTGCTATTTCTTTTTCCCCTGCCTAGGATGAGGGAAATCGGTCGAGTAGATGATCTCCGGGAAGCTCTCTCCCGCTTCTATACATAGCATCGAGAACGCAGGGGAAAAGTGACCCTGTAGTGACCCTGTTTTTTGACAATACGCAAAAATAAAAAGATGCCTTCTCAGAAGGAGGATTATGACGAAGTGTTGTGAGAAAATGCTTGCGGAATCGAGCTTTGCGATTTTCTCAGCGTTTCTTCAGTCACCAGTTGCTTACACTTTCCGAAAGGAGTACCTATGAAAGAAATCGCTGTATTAGGCAGTACGGGTTCCATCGGAACCCAGACAATGGACGTGATCCGGCTCCATTCGGATCTTTTTCATGCGTCCGTCATCGCGGCGCATAAAAGCATCGATAAATTACGTGAACAGGCCGCTGAATTTCATCCGCATGCCATCGTCATCACTGATGAGGAAGCGGGAAAGAAATTTCTGGAAACCTATGATGGCGATGCGGATGTGCTGATCGGCGAGGCAGCTCTTTCTGAGGTCGTGAAGCGAGACGATGTCGACCTTGTCCTTGTAGCAGTCGTCGGCATTACAGGACTTCTTCCGACGCTGGAAGCGATTCGCGCGGGGAAGGAGCTGGCTCTTGCAAACAAAGAGACGCTGGTCGCAGGTGGTGCGCTCGTTCTTGAGGAAGCGAAAAAGCATCATACGCTGATCCGTCCGGTGGACAGTGAACATTCTGCCATCTTCCAGAGTATGATCGGGCAGGATCAAAAAGGCATCCATAAAATCCTTCTCACAGCTTCTGGCGGTCCCTTCCGCGGCAGGACAAGAGAAGAGCTCGCGCAGGTGACGGTCGCAGATGCCATGAAGCACCCGACATGGAACATGGGGATGAAAGTGACGCTCGACTCTGCGACCATGTTTAACAAAGGACTCGAGGTCATAGAGGCGCACTGGCTCTTCGGCGTAGACTATCAGGATATTGAAGTCATTGTCCAGCCGCAGAGCCTGATCCACTCGATGGTCGAGTATGTCGATGGTACCATCATGGCACAGATCGGTTTGCCGGATATGCGTCTTCCGATCCAGTTTGCCCTGACATATCCGGACCGCCTGCCTTCGCCGTCGCATGCTTTCGTGGACTGGAATGAAATCGCGCAGATCCTGATCGCGAAGCCTGATATGAAAGTCTTCCGTTCGCTGAAGCTGGCTTACGAGGCAGGAGAAATGGGGGGAGACGGCGGCGTCGCTTTCAACGCATCCAATGAAGAGGCCATCCGCGCCTTTATCGCAGGGAAGATTTCCTTCCTTTCTATTTTCGATGTGGTGGAAGATACGCTCTCGCACTGGAGTGCAGAGCCTGTCGTTTCCTATGAAAGTGTACTCTCCTCGGACCGCAAGGCTCGCGCGCTGGCAGATGCATTTATTTCGAGGAAATGCCTATGATTTCATCGATACTGGCTCCGATCTTTGTTTTTGCCGTCGTTGTCATCGTCCATGAGGGCGGGCACTTCCTCATGGCGAAGTGGACGGGTATGAAGGTCATCGAGTTTGCTGTCGGCTTCGGCCCTGTGATCGTTTCAAAGAAATGGGGAGAGACGCTCTATTCCCTTCGTCTGATTCCGCTGGGGGGATTCAATAAGATCGCAGGCATGGATGATCAGAATAAGGATGACCCACGCGCTTTCAACCAGCGCCCGACATGGGCAAAGCTGCTTGTCATCGTGGGAGGCGCGCTCTTCAATGTGCTTCTCGCCCTTTTGATCTTCATCTCCGCCTTCAAGATCGAAGGTTATAATACCTTCCCGAATTTACCGAAAGTCGGCACCGTACTTGCGGGGAGTTCGGCAGAGAAGCAGCATCTTTCGCCCGGAGATACCATCCTTTCCATTGAGGGGAAGGCTATGGTGAAATGGACGGATATCGGAGAAGCCCTGAAAGAGAAGGGGAATCGGGTGGTTTCCATGGAAATCGACCACGAGGGTACGACGAGACAGGTGACGATCATCCCCGAGGTGCAGCCCGATGGTCGTGCCATCATGGGGATCACGCCTTATGTAGAACATCACGAAACCACGATGCCAGAGGCCATTGCCATGGGCTTTGGACGCGCCGCCGATCTGCTGCATATGATGACGGCTGGGCTTTATGACATGGGGACGGGCACGGGGCGGGCGGAGGTATCCGGCCCGATCGGAATCGCCCGCATGTCAGGGGAGGTAGCATCTTACGGGGTCATGCCGCTCTTCATGTTCATTGCCCTTCTCAGTCTGAATTTGGGACTTCTCAATATACTTCCCGTCCCGCTTCTTGATGGCGGACATTTGATCCTTATTCTTTTGGAGGCCATTCTCGGGCGGCAGCTGCCGGAGAAAGCGCTGATTTATATTCAATCGGTCGGGATTGCCATACTGGGTGCGATTTTCTTCTATGCACTCTTCCATGATATCAACGCGCTGATGTAAGAAAAGCGGGTTCAGAGGGATATGCTCTTATCATCTGTCTTCTCCATTGGACCTATACGGACGACTCTCATCCCAATCGGCGATGATAAGGATAGGATGTTTTTAGGAAGGCAAACCTGACTCTAAACCATATATTCATGTAAACCACTATGAAAAGGAGATTCAAATGGGAAATACCAGACAGGTCGTTGTCGGCGGTGTCAGGATCGGTGGGGGTGCGCCCATTGCGATCCAGTCGATGAGCACGTTCAGCCCGCTCGATACGGACGCTGCTGCCTCGCAGATCCAGGCCCTGCATCAGGTGGGCGCAGATATCATCCGAGTCGCCGTGCCGGATAAAAAGGCAGCAGAAGCTTTGGGCGCGCTCCGTGCGAAAGTGGATGTACCGCTGGTTGCAGACATTCATTTTGACTACCGTCTTGCGCTTACGGCGATGGAGCAGGGGATCGACGCTCTTCGCATCAATCCGGGAAATATCGGCAAGCGGGAAAACGTTGTGAAGGTGGTGGATATGGCGAAAGAAAAGCATATCCCCATTCGTATCGGTATCAATGCAGGCTCCCTTCCGGAAGACATCCTTGCAGCACATGGCGGACATCCGACCGCGGAAGGCATGGTGGAGGGCGCACTCTCTCATGTTCGCATCCTTGAAGCGGAAGGGTTTTATGATATTGTGATTTCTGTGAAGTCCTCAGATGTCCCGATGATGGTGAAGGCGAACCGTCTTCTTTCGGAAAAAGTGGACTATCCGCTGCACCTCGGCGTGACGGAGGCCGGGACGCTCTATCGCGGGACGATCAAGTCAGCCATTGGGATCGGCAGCCTGCTCTTAGACGGCATTGGCGATACCCTTCGTGTATCTTTGACCGATGATCCGATGAAGGAAGTAAAAGCAGCGAAGGAAATCCTGAGCTCCGTGGGAATGCAGCAGTATGGCCCAGTCCTCATTTCCTGTCCGACATGCGGTCGCACACAGGTGAATCTCATCGAGATGGCCAAAGAAGTGGAGGAGAAGATCTCCCACTTTAAGAAACCCATCAAAGTCGCCGTCATGGGATGCGCCGTGAATGGTCCGGGCGAAGCCAGGGAGGCAGATTTCGGCATCGCTGGCGGAAAAGGCAGTGGGCTTGTCTTCCGCAAAGGAAAGATTCTCCGATCCGTCCCGGAAGACCAGCTCATTGATGCTTTGATGGAAGAGATCAAAGCGTATGAAGAAGAGGAATAAAATCATACAAAAAGCAGCGTGCAGGCGTTGCTTTTTGTATGGTGAGATGAGTGATTCCGAGTGACTATGCTCACAGGCATTCATTTTTGTTTTTCACAGAAGCGGTTCATACATTTATGATATAATGTACCGGTGTGTAACAGTTTAAAATCTAGCAAGAGTGATGCCTGGAATCTGGAAAGGACGGGTGACAGGGAATCAGTAGCTGGGGATTAGAAAAAACGCCGAGAAATCGTATGGCGATTTCTCGGCGTTTTTATGTGGGAGAGAGGAGAAGGTAAAACTATACCTTTATTCTCTTTCTATCCGGAAGGAGGTAGGGGCGGGAATGACGACATCCCTACTCCCTAAGGAAGCACTGATTAAATCGTTGTCAGATTGTACTCTAGAATTTTTATGCATAGCAAGAAATAACCTGACGCGAATAGCAAGTATTTAAGGAAGGTTATGACGAAGCTATGTATAAAAATTCTTGTAGAATCTGACTCTGCGATTTAACCAGCGTTTCCTTTAGCTCCCACTATTTTCCATATGCCAGCTGGTACAGCTTTTCCAGTGCTTCCGGGGTCTTGACTCCTGGGTTCATGAGGAAAAGGTTTGGCTCTAAGAAGTAGACGTGATTCTCCTGTACGGCTTTGAGGTGTGCCCATGCAGGATTGTTTCTCATCGAGCTGTCGAGAGATTTGTTGATCTCATCCTGCTTGCCCATGGTGACGATGAAGATGACATCAGGATCGTCAGCAGAAAGCTGCTCTAAGGAGTAGGGGACAGTCTTGCTGTCGAGCTTCAGGTCTTTGTGAGCGGTGATGACGTTATTCATTTTCAGCATATCCACCATGGAAGCGCAGATGGACTTCGGAGTTTCTGCTGTGACAGATTTCCCGGTAGCGCGAAGGACAGCGACTTTCGCCGGAGTCTTTTCAGCGGCCGCTTTATCCATGACTGCTTTGACACCTTTTTCGTAGGTGTCGATCACTTCTTTGGCTTTGTCTGTTTTACCATAGAGTTCACCCATGAATTTCAAAAGCGGCACATTGTCATGGATGCCGTCGTACTGGATAAGGACGTAGGGGATCTGGCTCGATTTCAGAAGAGACTCGAGCTTGCTGTTTTGCGTCTTTTCTCCGATGACGAGGTCTGGCTTCATGCCGACCAGAGATTCCATATTGATATTCTGCACATGCCCAATGGTGGGGAGGGATTTTGCCTCTTCCGGGATCGGGCTCGTGGTCTCCGGGCGTGCGATGGAGGTGCCGCCGACTGCATAGGCCATATTGATGAGTGGCGCAGACAATGTGACTATGCGCGAAGGAGCGGCCTTCATGCTGATGGTCTGGTCTTTATAGGTATAAGAGAGGGCGGAGGAGGAAGCAGGCTGCCCGCTGCCTCCGCAGGCAGAAAGAGAGAGGCAGAGGGCAGCTGCTGCGATAGATGCAAGAATTTTTTTCATAAGAAGACTCCTTGGAGATAATGGGGAATAGCGAAAACATACTAAAACGCTCTTACGCCGAGATGACGTAAGAGCGTTTTTTTAATGAAGAGACATCATCTCTGCATTAGTATAGCACATTTCATTATTTCTGCAGAGCTTCGATAGCTTCGGTTGCACGATCTACATACAGGCCGCGAACGTTTGCGTTTTCGCCAAGACCATGGATATAGGTGTCAACGGTGAAGCCTTCGGCTTTCAGGATGCTCTTATGGGAGTCCGGTTCATCACCAGCCATATCATTGTTTGCATGATCGCCAGCAACCATCATGATCGGCATCAGTGTGACATGTTTGTAGCCCTGTGCTTTCAGCTTCGGGATGACATCTTCCAGATTCGGACGGCCTTCGACAGAGTAAACGAAGACATTGTTCATGCCGAGTTCATGCAGACGATCCTGGATGACGCTGTAGTAAGCGTTGCCCGGATGTGGAGTGCCGTGAGCCATGATCAGGGTAGCGTCCTGTTTACCCATCTTCGGGAACTGGGAGGACAGAGCTTTCAGGAAGTCAACGACCTGATCCGGTTCACCTTCGGTGCCCTGGAAGTACATCAGCGGGGTAGCGAGGGAGATCTTCTTGAAATGCGGAACCTGCATCTTGGTGACGATGGAGTCATAGGAATATTCCATGCCTGGGATGACGTCGAGGGAAACGACAGCGACACGGGTATAGCCTTCATCCTGCAGTTTCTTGAAAGCTTCTTCCGGGGTCATTTTCTGGATGCCTTCATTGGCTTTGACGCGGTCGATGATGATATGGGAAGTATAAGCTTCGAATACCGGTACATCCGGATGAGCTTTCTGGATGGCTGCTTCTACAGCATCGATGGTTTTTGCTCTGGTATCGGTGAAGGTGGTACCGAAGGTCATGACGAGAACAGCATCTTTGTTTGGTGCATCTTTCATAGCCGGGTTTTCTGCAGTCCATACACCGACGGTGGAAGCTTCGCGGAGAGCCGGGGTTACATCCTTGACTTCCGGATTCAGTTCATATGCATTGGCGGACATGCCGAAACCAAATACACACAGAGCTGCCATAGATGCAGACAGAACAGTTTTCAGACTTTTTTTCATGAAAAATCACTCCTTTAAAAATTCCCGATTGTCGGGATTCATACAGAGAAGAGGTGAGTCGAGTATTTCCCACGCACTCGATTTCCTTTCTTTCATCTGTATTTCGCATGACCCTAGTTTAGTACAACGTTAAGATAAAGTCAAATGAATTTTACGTTTTCATTGAAAATATTTTCTGAGAATTAGCGAAGAACGCAGAGGATTTTGGAAATTGCGGTTTAGAATTAAGAGGATCATGATGAGATCGCTGTCAGCTCTTTCTTGTTTTCTTATGTCCTCCACCTTGCTTAATCTTGCTTAATGTTGTTATAATAATAACATTAAGGTGATAGCAGCTGGCCTTGTGCCGGCTGGTTTTATGGGAATGCGGCTTTTTCTGCCAGAGATCGGAACCGTGTTTCCTGACTAAAGAGAGTGAATCCTATGAAAAAAATTGCTTTTTACGGAAAAGGTGGTATCGGAAAGTCCACGACGGCTTCCAATGTGTCAGCGGCGCTCTCCCTCATGGGGAAGAAGGTCTGCCAGATCGGGTGCGACCCGAAGAATGACTCGACGCGTCTTCTATTAGGACATATTTGTAAAGAGACCGTGCTGGATCAGGTGCGGAGAAAAGATCCTGATGAGATCTGCAAGGAGGATATCGTACATACAGGATTTCATGATATCATCTGTGTCGAAGCAGGCGGGCCTGAGCCTGGGGTGGGCTGTGCGGGACGCGGCATCATCGTCGCACTGCAGCTTCTGGACAAAATGAAAGCCATCCCTGATATGGATGTGACGCTGTACGATGTCCTCGGAGATGTCGTCTGCGGAGGTTTTTCCATGCCGATCCGTGAAGGATACGCGAAGGAGATCTATATCGTTTCCTCCGGCGAGCTGATGTCTCTCTATGCGGCGAATAATATCGCTAAGGGCATCCGGCGCTTTGCTGCAAGGGGAGAGGTGCGTCTCGCAGGTATCATCGGAAACAGCCGCAATGTGCCCGGCGAAAAGGAACTTCTGACTGAATTCTGCAAGAAGCTGAATACCCGCCTCGTCGCTTTCATTCCTCGGGACAAGATCGTGAATCTGGCGGAGAATCATAAGCAGACGGTGCTATCGTATGCTCCGGATTCTTCGCAGGCAGATGTATATAGAGCTCTTGCGAGGACCATCTGGGAGAACATGGAGCTTTCCATCCCGACTCCGATGACATTTGATGAGCTGGAGAAACTGGCAGGTACCTATGGCACTCAAGACTAAATGGCTTTTGTCGAAGTCAAGATCGTGCAGCTGCACACTGGTCGGTGTCTACCGCTCGCTCGCCTTCTGCCCGGGCGTGGTCGTCATTTTTCATGGTCCGATCGGCTGTGCGCATGTGGCTTCCACCATGGATCTGGGGGCCAGCTTCCGTGTCATGGCGGATGGGGGAAAGGAAAACCGCGAGACGATCCCGCTCGTGTCTTCTCATTTGAGGGAAAAAGATGGCATTTTCGGTGGGATCGACCGCCTCTCTGATTGTATTTCCTATGTGATGGATACCTATCACCCGAAGTGCGTATGGATCGTTTCCTCCTGCGTTGCAGGGGTCATCGGAGATGATATCGAACAGGAAGCGAAAGCGGCAGAGGCCTCTTATGGGATTCCTGTCATTCCCATGCCGTTTGCAGGATTTTTGGGTGGGGAGTATTCCGATGGCTACTATCAGACCACAGAGATGATGATTCGTCGTTTCTTCCGAAAGCAGAAGCACATAAAAGGGCGCGTGCTGCTTCTTGGAGATCAGATGGGTCCGGAAGGGCAGTATGTACGTGAAGTGAAGCGGCTGCTCTCCCGCTTCGGTCTCACGGTGAAGTGGCAGTTTCCCGGGTATGTGCCTTTCGAGGAGTGGAAGGATATTCCCTCGGCTGACTTTTCCATCCTTTTGGGAACGGTGGGGCAGCCGGGCGGCATGATGAAGATCGCACGCCTCTTAGCGGATATATATGATGTACCGACACTCGGAGACGTATACCCGGTCGGCTGGGAGCGAACGAAGGACTGGATCCGCGCGCTGGCTGATTTCCTTCATGAAAAGGAACGGGGAGAGGAAATCATCAGAGAAGAAGAGGCACGCATCGATCATGCGGCCTCGTCTTTCCTGCCTGTCACGGAGGGAAAGACCGCGGTCATTGGGATCGGCCGCGGCCCGCGCTGGTATCATCCGCAAGAGACCCTCGCCCGCATCGAGCGCCTGCACCTTGCCTGCTCGGGGATCGTATTCTTCGATAATCTGACGGAGGATGACAAAAAGACCCTGCGGGAGGAAATCGCCGCCGTGGGAGACATCCCGATCTATGACAGCCGGGAGGGACAGGCGGTGATGGATGCCTGTGACATCCTCCTTACAACGAATGAGATCTACAATACGAAAGCGCGGCAGCTCTTCATCCCGATGGTGCCATTGACCGGCACGGAGGGGGAGATCGCAGAGCTTCGCGCGATGTATCGGCTGCTGTGCCGCTATGGGAAGAAAGGGGGCGTCGCCTATGTCACGGTCTGAGTGGGAAGCGGCCTGCCACCACGGTAGTACCTGTGCGCTGACGGGATCAGCGGCATTCTTTGACTCCATCCCAGGGAGCTTCACGGTGGTGAATGGCCCGCTCTGGTGCTATTTTTATGCGATGAAATATGTGGATAATGAGAATCCGATGGCGTCCATGCGCTTTTCCTGTACGCAGGTGAGTCCGAATTCTCTTGTCTACGGGACGGAGGATGATCTGCGTAAGGGGCTTTACAGTATAGAGACCTATGCGAAGCCCGAGCGTGTCTTTGTCGAGAGTAACTGCAGCGTCAGCCTTGTCGGTGACGATGTGCAGGGCATCGCCGACCAGATGGATATCCCATGGCCGGTCTATGCGATGGACAGTGGCGGCATGAAAGGAAGCTTTGAGGCGGGGTATTCCGCAGCCTCTCTTCGCATCGAAAAGGAAATGAAAACGAAGGAGAAGATCCCTGCCTCCGTCAATGTGCTTGGGCTCTCTACCGTTCATATGAAGGGCCGGGAGGATGCGGAAGAAATCCGGCGGCTGCTCTCTCTCTGCGGTATACGCGTGATTTCCATGCCGGGCGGCGGAAGCAGCTGGGAAGACATCATGGATGCTCCTTCGGCATCTCTCAACATCGTCGTGAGAGATGAACTGGGGCTCTCTCTCGCCAAACAGATGGAGCGGGATTTCGGTACACCGTATATGTCCTGCGGCCTTCCTTATGGGACGGACGGTACGTTGGCCTGGCTCTCGGAAATCATCGAAAAGTTGGGAGCGGGCGAATTGACACGCGCCTCGCATGAGGCGGCGAAGCTGAAAGAATTTTTGCTTCGAAAAGGCAATAATCTGGAGTCTCTCTGGGGACCGCTCTGGTTTGATGCCGTCCTCATTTCAGCGCCGCCTTCGGAAGCTCTTGGCATAGCTGAAACGATCCGCAGCGAATGGATCGATACCGCGCGCCTCGTGATCCATGCCCCGTGCGCGACGGAGAAGACAACCCCGGCGGCAGATGCCATCCGCATCGTCATGAAAAATGAAAAGGAAATCACACAAGATTACGAAGACTGGCTGGGAGGTCTCATCCTTGCTTCTTCCCATGAGACGCACCTCCTGACGCGTATGGGGAAACCATTCACCGGCTTCCATATCGCGCTCCCGTCGCATGACGAGGTCCATTTCTCTGATCTTCCGCAGTGCGGACTCCGCGGGGCGGGGTACCTCTACGAGCAGCTGTGGAATGCGAAATTGAGAAAACAGAGGTAACCCACGGGGCGGTTTGCTTATTGATTGCGGGTGAAAGCCTCGCTTGAATTAGAAATGAGAAATGAGAAATGGTGGTTCGGCGCATAAAAAGACAGAAGCGCCGCGAAGCATAAATGGGCGATGCCTGAAAGTGGCATTTCAGTCACCAGTCACTAGTCACTCCTAATCCCCAATCTCTAATCCCTAGCTACTAGTCACCAGTCACTAAAAAAGCCATGCCATCAAAAAGACGGCATGGCTTTTCGCATGCTATATTTTGTTGATCACCTCTTTTTTCAGCGCAAGTCGCTTGCTGTAGAGATGGCTCGCGAGAGGGAAGGCGAGAAGCCCTACAGCAAGAAGGAGCGCAGAGTTTCTTTCCAGCTGGTAATAGCTGCCATAAATATATAGATTCCTCGCGGCTTCTGCTACATATGTGTAAGGGGAGAGGTGAGCAAGAAACTGCACCCAGTCTGGCATCGGGGGGAGTGGCCAGGTGAAGCCGGAGAGAATGAAAGCGGGAACGGTATAGCTGACAGAAAGACGAGAGAAGAGCAGCTCGTCTTTTACGACACAGGCAAGGAGTGCGCCCAGCTGTACAAGGCAGAAGATGAAACTGCCTGCCAAAAGCAGGTGCTCTCTCCAAGTGCCATTCACCGGCAGGTAGAAAAAATGTTTCCCTATTTCCAAGAAGAGGATATAGGACATCATGCCAAAGAACCAGTACACGAAGCTTTTTACGAGCCAGCGTTTCCACGGGGAGAGCGCCCACTCTGCCTCTGTCACGTGGTTCTTCGGCCAAAGAATGGAGGCGGATACGGCGAGAAGGATGCCCTGCTGCATCGCGATCAGAGCCAGCCCGAAGACAAAGAATCGCATGTAATCCAGCTCCGGATTTCCAAGGACGCGGTAGGAAAAGCGAACGGGAGAGAGGCGTCTCTCGGCAAGGTATGGCACCTGACTGACATCGCGGGCGATCAGTTTTTCACCGATTTCCTGATTAAAGGCCTGTATGATATCAAAGGCAGCGATATTGGTATTACTGCTGATGATGATATTGCTGCCATCAGCGATCACGAGCACCTGACTTTGACGCTCGTGCTGTATATTCTTCGCAAATCCTTTCGGGATCACGAGGGCAGCGCTGTGCCGTCCTTCTGTCTGGAAGAAATCTTCGACGTCTGTCAGTTCGCTTCCCCAGTACTTGCCATCAAAGGCATCGCTGGTCGCAAATTTTTCGGATAGATTTCTGCTGTAGGAGCTTTGGTCCTGATCAACAATGAGGAGAGGGATATGATTCACGATACCCCAGGTATAGAGCCACGAGAAGAGCAAAAGATAGGCGGAAGCCGCGCAGATGAGAAGAATGCCTCGCCTTATATCTCGAAAGAAGATCAGGTGAATCTCATTCCATAGAATCGACAGGATGCCTTTCATAGCTGCACCTCCTGCCGGGATTTTTTCAAAAGCAGCAAGTAGCTGATGCCGTAGAGGAGAAGGCCGACCGACGCGAAGAGTGCTGCACTATGCATAAGCAATTCGGAGCGGCCGGCGAGGGAGAGATCGCGCATCGGCATGGCCAGGTACGTGATGGGGAATATCATGCGGATAAGGGTGGGGAGCTGATCCAGCCACTCATTCGGCCAGCTGAGGCCGCTGTAAAGCATCCCCGGCATGATGAAAAGAAGCATTTCCTGCAGCGCAAGTACAGGGCTTGGAAATGCAAGAGCCAGCACCATGCCAAGTCCTGTGAAGAAAAAGACAAAGGTCATTTCCAAAAGGAGAAATTCGTACCACGCGCCGCGAAGCGGGACGGCAAAAAGGATGTGGGAGAGCCACAAGCTCACCGTGAAAGCCAAAGGAGACAGGATTTCCATTGCTACCATCTTTCCTGTGATGAGAGCGCTCTTGTACTTCCAGTGACGCTTTCGATCCTTTTCAAAGAAATCCACAGCATAGAGGAAGATGGAAATCTGCACGCCATTGCAGACCAGCCCAAGCAGCATGAAATTGCAGTAGCCGTTGGTGGGGTTATTCAGGATGCGGACGCTCATGGCCGCCGGATAGGCAGTCTTCAGCGCGTGATCCGGATAATAAGTCATCCGTTCCAGAATGCGCTGGCTGCCGGAAACCAGAAGGTTCATATTGATTTCTTCGGATGCGACAAGGGAGGCACTCCCATAGACCATATTGGAGGCATCGATGTAGATGCCGACATCGGCAGGAACGGCGGTTTTGATGTGCCTATCCAGCTGCGGCTCGATCTCAATGCCGACTTTGGCTTCCCCATTTTCTATAGCAGCGAGCATTTCTTCATGGGTGGCAACCTGTTTTGTGACAGTGAATCGGTCAGATGTATGGTAATTCGAGATCAGTAGCCGGGAAATCTTGGTTTGCTGGTGGTCACAGACCACGACCGGGATATGATTCAGCACATTGGCGCTGTAAGCGGCCCCTAGCAGAAGTGTATATATGAGAGGAAGGCAGAGCAAAAGCAGGAAGGCGCTTGTATTCCAACGGCCTTCCCTTCTAAATTCAGAGAGAAAAGCGGCTTTCCATTCTGCATACCAGCTTGTTATCATGGAGTCACTCCTTTTATGTATGCTGACGGAGTCGCTGCTCCGCCTCTTTCGTCATCATAAACATCATCATGTAGGCACCAAATTCGGCCAATTCCTCAGCCAGCTCTCCGCTGAAAAGAAAGAAGGCGGTGCGCTCTCCGACCCAGGAGAACCCGATAAAGAGGAGAAGCAGGATCGAGGAGGTGATGGGGATCTTTGTGATTTTGAGTGCCTGCCACACTTTGGCTCGGTATAAAAGGACAAGAAGCACAGCGAGGAGGATGCCTACCATAGGATGGACCATCTTGCCATAGAGCCCCATTTCGCTATAGGAAATAAAGCCTCCACTCGCGGTGGGGAAGAAGGTGCGGCCCCAGCTGATTTCTCTCATGATGAGAAGGAAGTAGTAAAGAATGCCCGCTTTCCAAAGAGTGTAAGGCCGTCCTCCCCAATCCTGAAAACGATGGTCAAGGGCGGCAGAGCACAGGATGAGCCCGCCAAAGAGCCAAAACATTTGCAGATTCTCGATGATGCCATTCTCGCAGCCGAAAGACTCCGGTAACCTGGAGGCCAATGGAAACATGAGGAAAAAATAAATCCATCCCGGAATAAACAGAGGATCTTTTCTAAACATGCATGCTCCTTTCCTGTGGATGCCTTATTTGGCAGATCAATCGTAATACCATTGACTAGTCGCTATTTCCTTCGACGGAAACCACCTTGAAACGCATGCCGGGGCGAATGCGGGGGTCATTTATCTGGACTTTGACATTGAATGTGATGATATCATCATCATTTCCTCGCTCGCTGGTGGCGCGATAGGTGGCAAAATTCGGCTTCTTTGAGATGTCTACGATGACGCCATCGATTTTTAGCTGTGGATTGCGTCCCTCCATATGCACACGCGCATGAAGCGGGTACTTGTCCAGTTCGGTTTCCTTGACTTTGAAATCCACCCAGTTGTCCACGGGATCCTGCACTGCGACGATGGGCATACCACTGGAAATCATGGCACCGATATCGGAGTACTTCGTGGTCACGATCCCGTCGAAGGGAGCCACAAGGGTGGTTTCGCCCTGATTGATGCTTGACTGTTTCCATGCTTCTTCGCTGGCTGCCAGGCTTGCTTTGGATTGTTCATAGACAGCGGACATGACGTCACGTTTGTTGCTGTACGATTCATACACCGCTTTGGATACAGCACCATTCTGGTAGAGCATTTCATAGCGCTGGATGTCACGGAGAGCTTGGTCGTAATTGGCCTCGGCCTGCAGGCAGGCTGCTTTAGCGGCTTCCACTTTCGCCTGGGCGGCGGACTCCAGCGCGTTTTGTTCACGCTGGTCGATTTCCGCCAGCTTTTCACCCTTTTTCACTTCACTGCCTTCCTTGACGTACAGCTTGATAAGACGTCCGGGTACCTTGGTATTGATGTCCACTTCTGTCGCGTCGGCCTGTCCCCAGAGAGCGTTGCTGTCCCGGAGCTCACTCTGACCGCAGCCTGCTGTGACCATGAAAGAAAGTGCAATCGCACTGCTTAGAAAAAAACGCTTCCAATGCTTCATAAAAGGCCTCCTTGAAACCTTTGGTACTGCATAATTATTTTAAGTACCGTTAAGGAAAAATAAAAATGCAACAGTCTGCTGCATTTTTACTATATGTATGGCGTCACTTCGAAGAAACCGCTGCTTTACCCATTGAATCAGCGTTTCCTTAACATACCTTTGAACAGGATATCCAGCAAATTGTGCATGGCTTTTTCGTAGGTCAAGCCATTTCCTGCCAGAAAACTATAGGAGGTAAAGCTCTCAAAGGCATCTTTCAAAATATGCCCGATCAGACTGACCTGAAAAGGACGAAGCGTACCTTCTTCGATGCCTTGCGTGAGAAGGACTTCCACATGTCGCTGCCGTTCCAGCCGTGAGTTTTCGATTTTCTGCCATTGCTGGGGATACATGCGTTTCAAGTCTTCATAGACATTCGTATTGAACATTTCCGCATCGTAGGGGTGGATGGTCAAGAGGGCCTCTACTTTCTCCGGGATGGGGATATCCCTGGCAAAGATGGCATGCTCTTCCTCTGTCATGTCCGATAAAATGATATCGACCATTTCATCGATCAGGTTTTCTTTGGAAGAAAAATTTTCGTAAAGCGAGCGTTTGCTCACTTTCAGCCTGGTCGCGAGATCCTGCATCGTGAAGCGCAGGCCGCGCATTCTGATTTCTTCCATGGCTGCATGGATGATGATGTCTTTCATGATACGTTTGGTACTCCTATATTTTCTCTAGTACCATCATTATAGCATGAGGAACCCGATTGTCAATGGGAAGCAGCGATGAAAATGTTACCTTAAGATTTTTCTGGAAACACTGATTCAATCGATGTCAGATTTTACTCTTGAATTTGACTCTGCGATTTAATCAGCGTTTCCTTCTATACGAAGATGTCCAACCATGCTATAATGGGATGGAATTTTATTGCATTTTGCATGGTAAAGGAGCATTTCAATCATGAGCAAAGTTTACGTCATCGGACATAAATCCCCAGATACCGACAGCATCGCGGCTGCGATTTCTTATTCCTACCTGAAGCAGCAGCAGGGCGTGGAAGCGGTCGCTGCCAGAGCGGGCGAACCGAATAAGGAAACCCAGTATGCGCTGGACTATTTCAAGGCCCCCGCACCGGAATACCTCGAAAAAGTCGAAGCCGGCACGAAGCTCATTCTTGTCGATCACAATGAATCCAAGCAGTGCGTCGATGGGGCCAAAGAGGCCGATGTACTGGAACTCATTGACCATCATCGCATCGGTGACTTCGAAACCACGAATCCGATCTTCATCCTCGTCCGTCCGGTGGGCTGCGTGAATACCGTCATCTGGGGTCTCTACAAGGCTGCTGGCGTAAAACCGTCTCAGGCTGTCGCCGGCATGATGCTTTCTGCGATCATCTCTGATACCGTTCTCTTCCGTTCCCCGACAACGACCGAAGAAGATAAGGCCGCAGTTAGAGAACTTGCAGAAATCGCCTGTGTCGACTATGAAAAGTACGGCATGGATATGCTGAAAGCAGGCGCAGACATTTCTGACTACTCGGCGGAAAAACTCGCCGGCAACGATACCAAGGAATTCGAATCCGCTGGTAAGACCTTCAGCTGCGGACAGATCTCCGTCATGGATCTCGCTCCGATCAATGCGAAGAAGGCGGACATCATGGCCGCTTTGGAAGCCACCAAGGCTGCCAAAGGCTATGCTGCTTCCTACCTCATGGTGACGGATATCCTCGCAGAAGATACCTATCTGTGGTTCACCTCCGGCGCAGAAGAGGCCGCAGAAAAGGCATTCGGCAAAAAAGCAGAAGACGGCGCTGTATATCTGCCGAAGGTCATGTCCCGTAAGAAACAGGTCGCTCCGTTCCTTCTGAAGGCTTACGCTGAATAAGGAGATCGAGTGCAGAAAAGCCCATACGACGGAAGTCATATGGGCTTTTCTTAATGAGGGATGAAGGTGTGGTTCTCCCTCCTTCCTTTGGAAGGAGGCTGGTTTGCGCTTTCCGCAAGACAAACATATCCTGCTCAAAATCACAGAACCTATAGAACTCGCTGAACCTTATTCCCCAATCCCTTGATACTATGAAAAGGACGACTCATGAACAACTATTTAAATACATTAAATCCCCGGCAGCGGGAGGCGGTCGAGACGGTGAAGGGGCCTGTACTCATCATGGCAGGCGCCGGATCCGGCAAAACGAAAGCTCTGACCTGCCGCATCGCATACATGCTTGAGCAGGGGATCTATCCGAATGAAATCCTCGCGATCACCTTCACGAACAAGGCGGCGCAGGAAATGAGAGAACGTGTACACAATCTGGTGGGACCTGCTGCGGATCGCATCTGGATGTATACCTTTCACTCCTTTGGCGCGCGCTTCCTTCGGCGTGAGATCGCTTCCTATCCGCCTTATACGGACAGGTTCACCATTTATGACTCGGATGACTCGAAGACGCTGGTGAAAAACTGCCTGAAGGAGCTGAATCTGGATGATAAGCAGTATCAGCCGAATGCGATGCAGAACCGGATCTCCTCTGCGAAGAACCAGCTGATCGATCCGAAGAAGTATAGAGAGTTGGCAGGAAGCAATTTCTTCAACCAGAAAGCGGCGGATGTATATGAGCTCTATGACAAGCACATGAAGGAGAACAATGCGCTCGACTTCGATGATCTCTTATATATCACGACGAAGCTGCTCTCCATCGAGACCATCCGCAAGCGCTGGCAGGACAGATTCCACTATACTCTGATCGACGAATATCAGGATACGAACCATGCACAGTACCTGATGGCGAAGTACATCGCAGGGGATACGCAGAATATCTGTGCGGTCGGTGATGCGGACCAGAGCATTTATTCCTGGCGCGGCGCGGACCTACGGAATATCATGGATTTCCAGAAGGGCTATCCGAAGGCGAAGCTCATCAAGCTCGAGCAGAACTACCGCTCGACGCAGACGATCCTGGACGCGGCAAATGCGGTGATACAGAACAATCCGGATCGCCCGTCGAAGCGTCTGTGGACAGAGAATAATGCCGGTACGCATCTCAAGCATTACACCGCGATCGATGAACATGCTGAAGCAAATTTCATCATCGAAACGATGCAGAAAGAGCATTTGGAAAAGCATCGCCCCTATGGCGATATGGCAGTCCTCTACCGCATGAATGCGCAGTCGCGTGTCATTGAAGAAGCGCTCGTCAGACGCGGCATCGGCTATACGATGGTCGGCGGGACACGCTTCTATGATCGCGCGGAAATCCGCGACATGCTGGCTTATCTGAAGGTCATCAATAATTTCAAGGATAATATCAGCCTGGCCCGCATCATCAACACACCAAAGCGCGGCATCGGAGGGACGACGGTCGAGAAGCTCCTAGACTATGCGAATGCCGGCGGCATGTCGATGTTCGAGGGCATCATGGGCATCGAGGGCAGTGGGCTTTCTTCTGCTACGCAGCGCAAGCTTACGAATTTCTCTGCGATGATTTTTGATTTCCTGAATGCGTCCACGGAAATGAATGTTTTCGAGCTGATCCAGAAGGTCATGACAGATACGAAGTATCTCGCGCAGCTGCAGGAGAGCAAGGATCCGCAGGCGCAAAGCCGTGAGGAAAATCTGGGCGAGCTGCTTTCTGTCGCGAAAGACTTCATCACCGAGCAGCCGGAAGGCGGACTTGCAGAATTCCTTGAAAAAGTCGCTCTCGTAAACGATGTTGACTCCTATGAAGGGGAGGACGACCGCGTCACGCTGATGACCATCCATAGTGCGAAGGGGTTGGAATTCCCGCTCGTCTTCCTGCCGGGCATGGATGAAGGCATTTTCCCGGGTGTCCGTTCCTTCATGGAGCCTGCGGCTCTTGAAGAAGAGCGCCGCCTCTGCTACGTGGCGATCACGCGCGCGAAGGAAGAGCTCTATATATCCAATGCACACATGCGTACCATGTACGGCAAGATCAATTCGTACATGCCGAGCCGTTTCATCGAGGAAATCCCGCCGGATCTCGTGGATCAGGTCATCACGGAGGAAGAACGTGAGCGAGTGCATTTCCAGGAAAGAAGCCGCAATGAAAGAGCGAGCCGCTTCGCTCTCTCGGAAGCCGCCTCTCCCGTGAAGAAGCCAAAGGCAGTGAGCGCGCGCTATGACTGGCAGGTCGGTGATACCGCTGTCCATACCATGTGGGGCAAAGGCAAGGTCGTCTCTGTCACGGGCAGCGGGAAAAATATGATCCTGAAAATCGAATTCCCGGGAAATAAGATGAGAAGCCTCATGGTCGCTTTTGCACCGATCACGAAGGGAAATGAGTGACTGGTTGCTAGTAAGCTAGGGATTAGGAATCTTGAGTGATTAGTGACTTGAATTTCACTTTCGGGCATTGCCCCATATATACTTGCGGCGAAGCCGCCACATCACCCGTTGAACCCATTGAACCTGCTGAACCTCTTTCGGGCGCAATCAAATGGCGATACGCCCCGAAGGCTAAACCTGACCCCGACAACTTTTGTGCTGTATTTGTATACGAGGAAATATTTATGGTACCGGAAGACATCAAAGAACAAGCAGAGAAACTAAAAAAAGAGCTCCGCCATCACAGCTACCTGTACTATGTGCTGGACCGACCGGAGATCTCGGATTTTGAATTCGACCATATGTACCGGCAGCTGGTGGATCTGGAAAAAGCATATCCTGAGCTGGTGACACCGGACTCCCCGACGCAGCGTGTCGGCGGGAAAGCGTCCGATGATTTCCGGAAAGTGCGCTTCAGAAAGCCCATGCTCTCGCTGGCAAATGCATTCAATGCGGACGAGCTTCGGGACTTTGACCGCCGCGTGAAGGCAGGGCTTGGCGCAGACCATGTGGAGTACATCACGGAGCTGAAGATCGACGGACTTTCCATGAATCTCATCTATGAGAACGGCAGTCTCATCCAGGGTCTGACACGAGGGGATGGCCGCGTGGGGGAAGATGTGACGGCGAATGTAAAGACCATTCACACCATTCCTCTCTATATCGAGAATGCGCCGCCCTATCTGGAGGTGCGCGGCGAGGTGTACATGCCGCGCAGATCCTTCATCGCACTGAATGAAGCGCGCGATGAGGCGGGCATCATGCCCTTTGCGAATTGCCGCAATGCGGCGGCAGGCTCTCTGCGTCAGCTCGATCCCCATGTGACGGCGTCAAGGAATCTCGCCTTTTTTGCCTATGCGCTCGGGGACATCGAAGGCATGGAGATCAAAAGTCAGGAGGAACTGCTGAAGAAGCTTTCCGATTTCCACTTTCAGGTGAATCCGAACTATCGGAAATGGAGCTCCATCGAAGGAGTCATCGAAGGTGTGAATGAGTGGGAAGTAAAGCGACATGACCTCGGCTATGATACCGACGGCATGGTCATCAAGGTGAATGATTTCAGCGAGCAGCGTGCGCTGGGAGCGACCGTCAAAGATCCGAAGTGGGCGATGGCTTATAAATATCCGCCGGAAGAAGCCGAGACGCGCATAGAGAAGATCGTCGTCACGATGGGGCGGACAGGCGTGCTGACACCATCGGCTGACCTTACGCCGGTGCATCTTGCGGGGACGACTGTGAAGCGCGCGACGCTGCACAATCTGGACTTCATCCGGGAGAAAGACATCCGTGAGGGAGACTATGTCCTCATTTACAAGGCCGGTGAAATCATACCGGAGGTCGCAAAGGTCCTGAAGGAGAAGCGAAACGGCACAGAGGTGCCCTTCGAAATGCCTGCGGTATGTCCTGTCTGCGGCGGCGCGGTCAGTCGCATCGAAGGCGAAGCGGCTTTCCGCTGCACGAATCCCGAATGCGGCGGTGTTGTCCGTGAGAAGCTCATTCACTTTGCTTCGCGTGATGCGATGAATATCGACGGCATGGGACCATCCGTTGTGGACAGCCTGATCGCCTACCATCTCGTGAATGATCCCTCCGATTTCTATACCCTGAAGCAGGAAGATATCGAACAGATCGAGCGTATGGGGGAAAAGAGCGCACAGAATCTCATCGCTGCCATCGCGGACAGCAAGGGGCGTGGCCTTGCAAAGCTCCTCTTCGGACTGGGTGTCCGTTTCCTCGGTGAAAAGGGGGCCGAGCTCATTGCGAAGCGCTACCATACCATGAGTGCACTCATGGAGGCCGATGTGAGTGATATACAGGAGACGGAAGGCATCGGCAAAGTCATCGCCGGCAGCCTTTTTGACTATCTTCATGACATGAAGCATCTCATGATCATCGACAAGCTTCGCAATGCCGGCGTCTCCATGGAGGAAATCGAAGAAGAACATACGGGCGGCGCTTTCGAGGGCGAGATGGTCGTACTGACCGGCAAGCTTACCCGCATGGGCCGCCGTGAAGCTTCGCATCTCATCAAGCAGCAAGGCGGTGATACCCAGAGCTCTGTCACGAATAAGACTACGCTTGTCGTTGCCGGAGAGGATGCCGGCAGTAAGCTGGAAAAAGCCAGAGCCAAAGGCATCCCTGTCATCGATGAAGACGAATTTCTAAAACGAGCAGGACGGTAAAATAAGAAATGAGACAGCACCTTTCCGCGCCCCTCCTGTGGAGGCGGCAGGGAAGGGCGCTGCGCCGTTCATCTGTCATGTCTTTATATGTATTTATCTATAAAAAGGAGAATCATCATGAGCAACACGAACAAAAAAGTCAAAGTCCACTACGAAGGTACCTTTAACGACGGCACCAAGTTTGATTCCTCGTATGACAGAGGAGATCCGATCGAATTTCTTTGCGGTGCTGGTCAGATGATCAAAGGCTTCGACGAAGCAGTCAAGGATATGGCAGTCGGAGAGATCAAGAATATCCACCTGATGCCGGAGGAAGCCTACGGCATGCCGGATCCGGACAACATCCTGACCATCGAACAGAAGCAGATGCCGGGATCCGAAGAGCTGGAAGTCGGAGAAAAAGTGTACCTTTCCGGCCCGATGGGACAGCGTTTCCCTGTCAAGGTCACTGCCAAGACCGATACGACCATCACCTTTGATGCGAATCATGAAATGGCAGGCAAGGAGCTGAATTTCAAGATCGAGCTCGTTTCTGTCGGCTGATTTTTCTGTGCCGCGCAAAAAGCCAGTGGGTGTGAATACTTTTTCACACCCACTGGCTTTTTGATTGTCTGGCGAATCACTCTTTGACGGCAGGGAGCTTCAGCTTGCTTCCCGGCGTCAGTATGCATGCATCGCCCAGATGATTCAGCTGCTGCACCTCGTAGATGTATTTTCGTACATCCATTCGATCATCGACTTTCTTTGCTGCTATATCCCAGAGTGTATCATTGTCCTGTACAGTCACGATCTCATACGTCTCTTCGCCGGCCATGCTGTCTGCACTGACATTCCAGCCACATAAAAGAATGGCTGCGATCAGAATCATTACGGCTTTTCTCATGGACATCAATCCTCCATTCCATCGGTCTTTTCGTCGCTCTCATCTCTGAAATTATATTACTTCATGAAAAAGAGGCGAACAAGAGAACACCAGATTAGAAATTCGGGGAGCAAATATTTGGGGGATCCATACCGGAGCCATCAGAAGAAGAGGACGGGCATCGGGATATGGATACCGCTTCCTTTTTCTCTGTATTCCCACCCGGCGTGTTCTGCCATGTGAAAATTCCCACCGGTGCGCTGTCTGTGCGGAAAAGCCGCTATGATTTTCCCACTTGGGTATCAATGCAAATTGACTATGTCTCTGCAAAATGCTAGTATTAGTACAAATCTTATTTCACTCTCTTTGTTGCGCCTTTGGAAGCAGTAAAGAGGATTTCAAGGAAGACACAGGGATGGAGCTCTTCATCACGCTGTGCCTTCTAAGGGGAATACGATCGGATCAATGCCGATCGCGATCGGCATTCCCTGGATAAGACAGGCAGGGTATGATACTTACTTACGGGGAATCAAAAGTCGGTCTGGTGCGGAAGATCAATGAGGATGCGATCTCGCTCTCTGTACCAGATGTATATCTTCTGGCCGATGGCATGGGCGGTTATGATGGCGGACAGCTTGCCAGCCGTCTTGCTGTCTCTGCTGCAGAAGATTTTTTCCGGAGAAAATGCGAAGAACCGGTATCGGAAGCGCTCATGAAAGAAGCCGTACTGGCGGCGAATGATGCGATCCTCTCTGAAAAGATGAAGACGCCAGCCCTCTCTTCGATGGGGACGACGATGGTCGTGTGCGCCTTTTCGGAGGGACAGGTCTTCTGGGCGCATGTGGGAGACAGCCGTCTTTATGTCTGGCAGGATGGCAGTCTCTCCCAAGTGACGGTGGATCACTCCTTCGTGATGCAGCTGGTAGCAGAAGGTAAGATCTCTAAAGAGGAAATGCGTCTGCATCCCAGAAAGAATGAGATCACACGTGCGGTTGGTATCGAGCGGCTGCTTTCCGTGGATACGGGATGCTTTCCGGTGAGCAAAGGAACGCTGATCCTCCTCTGCAGCGACGGTCTTTCCGGCATGGTCGAGGATGATACCCTCTCTCGTGTGATCGGAGAGAGCCCCCGTAAAGAGCAGACGGACATAGACGCGCTGGGCCATAGGCTGATGGAGCTTGTCTATGCCGCCGGTGCAAGGGATAATGTGTCGGTCATTCTGGCACTTTTTGAATGAGAACTGAGGAACGGATGCAAAGCGGCCATGTTTTTTCGGGCTGCTTCCCTTCAGGGAAATACTGATCCCACAGTGGAATCGGCGATTTCTCAGATTTCCGTGACCAATAACAATAAGCAAGAGACGGAGCAAACAATGATAGGAAAGATTCTTGACGAACGATATGAGCTGATCAAAAAGATCGGCTCCGGCGGTATGGCTGATGTCTATATGGCCAAGGACATCCTTTTGGATCGTGTCGTAGCGGTGAAGATCCTGCACGGCAATTTTGCAGAAGACGAAGACTTCGTCCTGCGTTTCCGCCATGAAGCACAGTCCGCAGGCAAGCTCACGCATCCGAATATCGTCGGCATCTATGATGTCGGCTGTGATGGCGATATCCACTATATCGTCATGGAGTACGTGGAAGGGCAGACCCTGAAGCAGTACATCCAGTCACATCCGAGCATTCCGATCGATACGGCAGTCCGTATCGCGATCGACATCGGAAATGCGCTCGAAGAAGCGCATGATAATGGCATCATCCACTGTGATATCAAGCCGCACAATATCCTTCTCACGGGAGATGGCAAAGTGAAGGTCACTGACTTCGGCATCGCACGCGCCATCAATTCTTCGACCGTCATCGACAAGCAGTCCATCTTAGGCTCGGTACACTACCTCTCTCCGGAGCAGGCGGCCGGAGATAAGATCACGGAAAAGACGGATATTTACTCTCTTGGTATCGTGCTCTATGAAATGCTGACACATCATCTGCCCTTCGAAGGGGAGACCGCTGTCTCCATCGCGCTCAAGCATATGCAGGGGGATGTGCCGCGTCCGACGAAGTACAATCCGGCGATCTCTCCCATGCTCGAAGAGTGCCTTCTGACGGCGCTGCAGAAAGACCCGAATAAGCGCTATGATACGGTGGGGGATTTTATTTCTGAGCTGAAAATCGCGCAGGGCTTCACCACGACCATCTACAAGCCGGCTTCGCATGACTTTACAGCGATGACGCGCCCGATCCACAAGGTGGAACGGAAGCCGAAAAAAATATCCAAAGAAAGCAAGATCCTGAACTACATCGGCAACATGCCGCAGAAATACATCTGGATCAGCATGGCGCTCCTTTTCGTCTGCTGCTTTGCATGGGCCTTCTTCTCCTTCGGCAGCTTCTGGAGCAGCCAGAATGTCACCGTGCCCAATGTCGTAGGCAAGCCGGTCGAGGTCGCACAGACGACGCTCAAGAAGCTCGATCTCAAGGTATCTGTTGATGAGATCGCCAGTGATGACGTCCCTGCGGGGGAGGTCATTTCCCAGACGCCGATCGCAGGGACAAATGTCAAGGCAAAGCGCATTATCCACCTTACGGTCAGCAAGGGCGGTTCTACGATGCTGATCCCTGATCTCAAGGGACTCACTCTTTCTCAGGCAAAGGAGCGTCTTGATAAGCTCGGACTCATGATCGGAGCTGTCGAAAATGGCAATGATCCTGATAAGCCGTCGGAGATCATCATTTCCCAGAGTCCGGAGCCGGGCAGCAAGACGACGAAGGGGACGCGTGTCAATATCGTCATCAATATGAAGCAGAAGGTCAGCATTCCAAGTGTCGTCGGCATGACGCTTTCAGATGCGAAGAATACACTTTCTTCTCTGAAACTGGCTGTCGGCACCATCACGTCGAGCGATGGCGGCTCGATCGATGATGCGAATGCGGTGGTCGTCTCGCAGGACCCGGCAGCCGGTGAGACAAAGTCTGATACGGTCGTGAACCTGACTGTCGCCGCTAAGCAGAAGGCGAAGAAGAACGGGACGGTGAATATTTCCATCCCGAAAGGCGGAAATCCGCGGCAGGTCGACATCCTTGTGACCGATGACAATGGCCGCCATACGGTATACAGCGCCAAGGCAAATCCGGGGAGCACCGTCAGCAAGGACGTCTCCGGCAGCGGCAGTGTGCGTGTACAGGTCATCATCGACGGCTCCGTCGTACAGGACAGGGAGCTCTGATGAAAGGAATCATTCTTAAGAACCAGAACGGCTATTTCTCGATCGCGGGAGAGGGGGAGCAGCTTACCCTTTGCCGTTCGCGGGGAAGGCTGAAACGGAAAACCGATATCCTCGTAGGGGACGCTGTCGAATATGAGACAGGGCTAGGCAGCGAAGGCGTCATCACAAAGGTGTATCCCCGAAAAAATGCCCTGCATCGTCCGCCCGTTGCCAACGTCGATCAGCTTGTGCTGGTGAGTGCCATCCGCACGCCGGATCTCTCGCTTGGCATCTTAGACAAAATGATCCTCATGGCAGAAAATGAGGACATCGAGCCGCTGCTCGTGATCAATAAATGCGATCTGGCCAGGGACGCCGCCAAAGAGGTGCAGGCTCTTTATGAAAAAGCGGGCTATTCCTGCATCCTGACATCGCTGGTGACCGGTGAGGGGCTTGATGCGCTCAAGGCTGCCTTTCAGGGGCCTGTCATTGCTTTCTCAGGGCCTTCGGGCGTCGGGAAATCCAGTCTGCTGAATCACTTCCTGGATCGTACCCATTTCGAGGCAGGTGCTGTCAGCCGGCACACCGGCCGCGGCCGCACTACGACCCGTCACGCTGAGCTCGTCCGGACTGAGAATGGCCATTTCCTGATGGATACCCCGGGCTATACGCTTCTGGATGTGCTTCATGTCAAAGCGGACGATCTTGCTTATCTCTACCGCGAATTTCGCGCTTTTCTCGGGAAATGCCGTTTCCGCGATTGTATGCATTCGAAGGAACCGGACTGTGCCGTCCGAGACGCCGTCACACGCGGCGATATCCAGGAAAAACGGTATCTGTCCTATCTCCATCTGTTAGAAGAAATCAAAGAATCTGAAGCGAGGAGGTTTTTATGAAAATCGCACCATCTCTTTTATCCGCTGATTTTGCCAATCTTGCGTCCGAACTGAAGGATATCGAAAAGGCCGGCGCGGATCTTGTCCATCTGGACGTCATGGACGGTCACTTTGTGCCGAATCTGACTTTCGGATGCCCCATCATCAAAGCACTCCGAAAGCATACGACACTTCCCTTCGATGTGCATCTCATGACCGAGCATCCGGAAGTCTACTTCGATGATCTTGCCAAGGCGGGTGCAGCGATGGTCTCCTTCCATGCGGAAGCGGCCGTCCATCATGACCGCCTCGTCCATGCCATTCAGGAAAAGGGGATGAAGGCCGGCATCGCGCTGAATCCCGGGACGCCGCTCTCTATGATCGAAGAGCTGTTGCCTATTCTGGACTTCGTCCTCATCATGTCTGTCAATCCCGGATTTGGCGGACAGAAATTCATTTCCTACTCACTCGATAAGATCCGCAGATTGAAGGACATGGCGAAGGCCATGCATCGGGATGCGCTCGATATCGAAGTCGATGGCGGTGTCACACCGGATAATATCCTCGCACTCGGAGAAGCCGGTGTCACCATTTTTGTCGCAGGCTCATCCGTCTTCGGAAAGCCGGACCGCAAAGCAGCGATCGAGGCTTTAAAGAAACGCTGATCGGGGATCTCTCTTCCGAGAGACCGTATAAGGAGGAAGTCGTAGAAAGGGCTTCCTCCGTTTTTTTCAGGGAGGTGATGGTATGTCTTTCGAACCTTTCCATCTTATTTTTTTCCTGATCTGGGGGTTCTTCCTCTATAAGGCACTCTTTAGAAGGCGAAAGAGACCGCCGGTGAATATGCCGCCGGATATCCCACAGGAGGAAAAAAGCGTGCCGCCTTCTGCTGCTGATACGGATGGCGAGTATGACTACCAAGCGCTTCGCAAGAAGATCCTCACCACCTGGGGCAAGCAGGAAGAGGGAAAAGAGCTGGATCTGCCGGACGAAATGGAAAAGCCGGTCTATCATGAAAAACCTTTACCAAAGCCCCCTCTTTCTGCTACAATAAAAAAGAAGAAAGTGACGGAAGCGAAGGATCTCTCGATGCAGGAAAGAGCACGCCTGGAACAAATGCAGGCCTATGTCAGAGAGAAACCGGTGCCGGTGAAAGAGAAGTGTGAACATCGGGAATGCACGCTTCCGACGGAAGAAAAGTCCGTGCCTTCTGCCAGAGAATGGACGGAAAAGGATGCTAGAGAATGGGTGCGCTATGATGCGATCTTCGGATCTCCTCGATCGAGGTCGCCATGGCAGCCGATCGGAAGGCGATGAGTTTGCATTTTGTCCTTTGTTTCGGTACAATTAGGCATATTCCGTGGTGATAAAAGAATAGGTTTTAGAAGGAAGGTGAGACGATGGATAGGTTTAATGAAGAGATTTACGGGAAAGTACTGTGGGAATGTTATCGATCGAAAGTTTACATCGTCACGCTTTCACTGATGTATGTGCTGCTCGGAGCCGCTGCAGTGATCTGGGCGATGGATAAGGATCAATTCCTTTTCTACGTTCTGGCGGTGGTCGTGATCTTCTTCTGTCTGTGGCGGATCAACCGCGTGCATCACCCGGTCGCGCTCATTTGCGAAAAGAAGCTGCTCGTGGCAGTCCCTTGGTCCTTTTTCACGTTTGACTACTACATCACGTTTCGTGCGCTCTACATGCCGGTGGCGTACAAGGATGTGGCAGGCGTCTCAAGCCGGTGGAATCATTTGTATATCGGCGGCAGAGAAGAGGGCGGACTTGTCTCTCTTCCTGTACAGCTCGCCTATGTTTCCAGAGATGGCAAGTATGATTTCCAGAACTGGGTCGAAAGCAAACAGTGTGAATAAGAAAAAGAGCCGGCTCTCCGGCTCTTTTTTGTTGATTTTTTTGACATTAGATACCGATGCACCGAACATTTTTCTCACCGTCTTTCTCATCCTCTGCGTTTCCCCTTGCAACGCTTGTCTCATTATGTTACCATAGCGCTAGTGTGGAAGAATAACTTCCTTGATCATGATTGATGAGGTGAAAAAATGGCTGCAAAGATTACGTATACGATTCAGGAAGAGCTCGGGGATCTCTCCACGGCTTCCAATGGATGGAAAAAACAGCTGACCTATACCAGCTGGAATAATAGAGGCGAAAAGTTCGATCTGCGTTCTTGGAATGAAGAACACACCGCAATGACCAAAGGTCTGACGCTGACAAAGGATGAACTGATGAAGCTTCGCGACATCCTGAATGACATTGACTTCGACAAATATAACTCATGAGGATCCGTCCTCCCGCTTTTCCAGAATGGAAAAAGGCTCTCCCTATGGAGAGCCTTTTGGCGTATATGGGGAATTTTTAGGCAGTCCGTCGAATAGGGGGTAGGAGTACATGCATCGGCATATATGAGGGGGCTTTTCATTTATATTAGAATCGGACATGAAAAATGCATGAGTGAAAGCAGGCAGCAACTCAGGAAGAATTACCGCTTTTCCCGCTTCTGTCATTTCAAGCGAAAGCGAGGGATGCCGATATCCTCGCAGGCATTGCGCGCTCCATTCCTATTGTTTTTACTGACTTCACAGCATGGTATGTCACATTTGTTTTTTTTACAGGAGATTACGATCTATGCAAATCCTTTCTACTGATGGCAAGGCATCGCGTACACAGCAGGCGATCCTTGTCGGGCTGGTCGGTCTGGCCGTGAACTTTGTCCTTGGCGGTGTGAAGGTATTTATCGGCTGGCAGAGCGGTTTCCTCTCTGTCATGGGGGATGGCTTCAATAACATCACTGATATGGGCTCGGTGCTCCTGCTCATGATGACCTTCTATTATGCCGCGAAACCATCTGACACAGAGCATCCTTTCGGACACGGGCGTCTGGAGTATATCAATTCGACCGTGATGGCAGCGGTCATCCTCTATGTAGGGATCACACTCGGAAGGGAATCCATCGAGAAGATCCTGCATCCGGAAGATACCCACTTTACGCCGCTTGTTGCCGGCATTCTGGTCTTCGGTCTCATCGGGAAGCTCTTCTTGGCATGGTGGTATAAAAGAGCCAGTCAAAGGCTTTCCTCGGATTCGTTTCTGGCCTACAGCGCCGACTCGCTCTCGGATATGCTCTCCACGGCAGGTGTCCTTGTCGCGACGCTCGTGGAGTATTTCTTTGGCTGGCACATTGATGGTGTGATGGGTGTCATCATGTCCCTCTTCATCCTTTGGACCGGCTATGGCATCATGAAGCAGGCGGTGAATGATATCTTAGGGGCGACACCGGATGCAGAGCTGTACAAGGAGATCAAGGATACGATCCTTCAGTGTCCGGGCGTTTATGGCGTCCATGACCTGATTGTCCATGACTATGGGCCGGAGAACCATTTCGCCACGGCCCATATCGAGCTCGACAGCGATCTGAGTCTCGTCGAGAGCCATGAGCTGGCTGAAAATGTCATGACCACCCTTCGCGAGAAGCTCAAGGTGCAGGCGACCATTCATGCAGACCCGAAAGCCGTATCGAATCCGAAGGAAGGCGAGTACCAGCGCGATCTGGAAGCAGCCATTTATCGCTCCGGCCTGCCTTTGTCCTACCATGATTTCTTCGCCGAAGAACAGGGAGATACTATTCATATCTCCTTTGAAGTCCAGCTCAAGGGCGCATGCCGAAAGACAGATCGGGAAATCTATCAGGCACTCCAGAAAGAGCTTCTCTCGATCAATCCGCATTATCACATCGAGATGATGGTGGATCGGAACTTCATCAGCGGAAAAGTGTACGGAGAAAGCCGTGAGGATCTCTTTGACAAGGGAGAGAAGAATTGACGGGGAAGGCCCGGCCTCTCCTGTTTTCCCCTTTGCGATTTCTTACAATTATGTTACAATAGAAAGGAAATTGAGACTGACAATCGAATAGACGGATAGCGATAGAAGAAAATAGGATGAAGGAAGTGCAGCGTATGAAGAAAAAGTGTAGCGCACTGCTCCTGGCAGGATTTCTTGCTTTCGGGGCGGGGCAGATTTCGATGGCAGACTACATGGTGGGTTCCAGAGGACCGGAAGTGCAGAACATTCAGCGTCGGCTGATCTCCAATGGCTACCGCCTGAAAGCGGACGGTAACTATAACAGCCAGACCTCGGCTGCGGTCAAGAAATTCCAATTCAAAAAACATTTGGACGTCGATGGGATCGTGGGTCCTGCGACATACAAAGCCCTGATGGGAAAGGCAATGAGCTGGGCGCCGGAGAAATCGACACGCAAGGCCGGACACGAGGCGAATCACAAGACTTTTATGGGCATTGATGATGCGACCGTTCAGTGGCACCATGAAAACGCGATGTCTTCGACAGTGAAAGCCATCATGGAAGAAGCAAAGAAATATGTCGGCGTACCGTACCAGTTTGGCGGCACGACACCCAGAGGCTTCGACTGCTCCGGCTTCATCCAGTACGTATTCAACCGGAAGGGCATCGTTCTTCCCCGTGGAGCGGATGAACAGTATAGTGCAGGCCGCAAGGTATCTGTCAATGCACTGAAGCCAGGAGATCTTGTCTATTTCCAAACCTATGCCGAAGGCATCTCTCATTCCGGGCTCTATCTCGGTGACGGTTACTTCATCAGTGCCACGAGCAGCCAGGGCGTCGCAGTAGCGACCATGAAAAGCGGTTACTGGCATGATCGCTACATGGGAGCCAATCGCGTGCTGTGATCGGCGGGCATTTCCCTTACATTTGACTTACAAAAGGCTGTGAAGGATGGCTTCACAGCCTTTTTGATACGGCAGGGCTTCTTCTCTGCCTCCTCTTTCGTTTTTAAGGAGTATTCCATGCGTATCGCAATGATCCAGATGGCGTCCGCTTCCGGTGACGTGGAGAGAAATATCAGTCGTGCTTTTTCCATGATGGAAGAAGCGGCAGAAAAGAGTGATCTCCTTGTACTCCCCGAGCTGTGGACGATCGGCTATAATTTTCATCACTTCGAAGAGCATATCCTTTCCCGCCATGACGCGCTTCTCGAAAAGCTCTCTGACTTTGCAAGGACGCACCGTGTGACGCTCTCTCCGGGGACACTTCCTATCCGTCACGGTGCTATCATACGGAATACAGGCTTCCTTTTTGCACCGGATGGAAAGTGTATCGCAGAGTACAGCAAGCGGCATCTTTTCCAAGGGTACCTCGAAGCCAAGCTCTTTCGGCCGGGGGATGCGCTCATGCAGACGAGGATCCATGGCATCCAGACGGGGATGGCTGTCTGCTATGAGTTCTATTTCCCGAAGATGTGGAGAAAAATGGCAAAGGCCGGGACGACCCTCGTCCTCGCGCCCGCTTCCTGGCCGAAGGAGCATATCCTCCAGTGGCGTGTCCTTTCCGCTGCCCGTGCCATCGAGAACGGCATCTGCATCTGCGCCGTCAATATGGCAGGTACCTATAAGGATGTCGTCCTCGGCGGACACTCCCGCTTCATCGATCCCCTGGGGCATGTCCTCGCTGAGGCGGGCGAGGGTGAGGAGATCTGCTATGCTGAGTATGACGAGGAAAAATATAAAGATCTCGGGAAAAAGCTCTCCGTCGTCTCCGGCGTTGTATATGGAAAAAATAATTGACCTCTGCCCTGCGCAAAACCGCATTTTTTCAGGAAAGTGCGGTTTTTTCATGCACGTTTTCACCAGCCCATGCGTAAGACTTGCGGTACGGGGGATCATTTCCCGTGCAGGCAGCATGGAGCGCCTTGCGGGGAAAAATCATCTTTGCTACAATCGTAGCAGGTTAGATATGGATTGGTTAGACATAAAGGAGCTAATATGGCAATTCTGGAGCAGGCGTCCGTTCTGACGGATGCGATCCGTCCTGTCCCGGCAAAGGAGCTGGAACAGCGACTGGAAAAATTTCGGAAACTCATGGATGCGCGTCATCCGGACTGGGAGATGGCGGTCATCAGTCACAAGGTAGTGATGTACTATTTCACGGGGACGATGCAGGAGGGAGCGCTCATCATCTCTCCGGCGGATGCGGTCCTGTGGGTGCGGCGAAATTTCACGCGCGCTTCGAATGAGTCTCATTTCAGTGATATCCGTCCGATGCGGAGCTTCCGCGAGGCGGCGGCCTTTTATTCACATGTCCCGCAGGTGATCTATGTGGAAACGAAGAAGACCACGCTGGACTGGATGAAGCTTTTTCATAAGCATTTTCCTTTTGAGACGGCGCTTCCACTGGATGATGTCCTGCAGGATCTGCGCCTTCGGAAAAGCACCTATGAAATCAAGCAGATGGAGCGTTCGGGAAGTATTCACGAGACGGTCTTGGATGTCGTCGCACCGAAGCTGATCCATGCGGGCATCAGTGAGGCGGAGCTTGCCATCGAGATCTACAAGGAAATGGTGATCCGCGGTTCTCATGGTACGGCGCGCTTCAATCAGTCTCTGGGGGAAGAGGCCGTCGGGCTGGCGTCCTTCGGTAAGAGTGGTCTTGTCCGCACGGGGTTTGACGGCCCGGGAGGTACGGATGGGACCTGCATCGCGGTGCAGTCCATCGGGAATGCTTTCCGCCACTTGAAAGAGGGACGGCTCGTCTATCTCGATATTCCCTGCGGCTTTGATGGCTATCATACAGATAAGACGGTGGTCTACTACTTCGGGGAACTGGCGAAGAATCCGGAGGCGGATGCCATTCTCAAGGCGCAGGAGGAGTGCCTTCGTCTGGAGGAGGAGGTCGTCTCTTTGATGAAGCCGGGGGAATCGATCGAGAATCTGTATCTAAGGCCGATGGAAAAGTTTCAAAATATATATGGGGATGACTTCATGAACGGGGGCAAATTCCTTGGACACAGCATCGGGCTCGTGATGGATGAAGCGCCTGCTCTGGCAAAGGGCTTCATGGAGGTGCTCGAGCCCGGTATGACGTTTGCGGTCGAACCGAAAATCGCGCTCCCGGGGCTCGGCATGGTCGGGACGGAAAACACCTATGTCATCACAGAAAAGGGAGCACGCTCTCTCACGGGGCGGTCGTATCCTTTGAGAGAAATCCACGGCTGAGCCGGGATCCTTTTGAATTTCCCATAAAAAAATGCCGTGCGGATCCGTCGGGATCTGCATGGCGTTTTTATTGAAAGCCGTATTCTCTTAGTCATCCTCATCCAGCCACTCGACCTTGCCTGTTTCTATATCGTATACAGCGCAGGCGACCTGCTCCTCTCGGAGCAGAGGATCCTCTTCCGCGGAAAAGGCAGCACGGATCTCCTTGCCGGCGCAGAGGACATTCAAATGGCAGGCCGCACGAGGATCTTTTTCCTCACCGATGGCTTCCCGGATGGTATCTACGATGTAGCGGATGTGTCCGTCGGCTTCGCCATGGAGCGCGGCCTGCACGGCGCCGCAGCCGGTATGGCCAAGGATGACGACGAGGGGCGTTTTCAAATGGGATACGGCATACTCGATGGAGCCGAGCTGGTGGGCGTCGATCACATTTCCAGCGATGCGGATGGTGAAAAGTTCACCTAGACCACAGGAGAAGATGACTTCGGGGATGACGCGGGAGTCCGCACAGGTGATGACCACAGCGCGGGGAGACTGCCCAGCGGTCAGGGCGAGACGTTTCTCCGGGGAGATGTCTCCGGCAAAAGCACCGCTCTTTACATACGCGGCGTTTCCTTCTTTGAGTGTTTGCAAAACAATTTCTGATGTATGCACAGCTGCCTCCTTGTCCTTGACTACATGCTTATATACTACACCTTTTTATCCGGCATGCAAAGGAAGCGGCAGAACCAGCGGTGCGAAAAAGGGCATAAAAAAACATCCGGAAAAGGCTTCCCACCTATGCCCGATGCAGGCGGAGCTCGGAATCGGTGACGGTCGTTCATGGGCACCGAAGTGCGGGAGGGCCTGTGCTATCGTCGGAACCCGGCCTCGCAGAGGACAGGGAAGTGGAAAAGCCATGCTTCCGGATATTCATTTTTCTTACTTGTCAGCCTAAAATGGGCATCGGCAGCAGGCTGTACGCTTCCGCTGACCCATCCGATGACGCACGGTGCATATGGCAGATCTGCCCTTTCCGGTCCGGCTCTCCCTGTGATCTCGTAGCGCTTAGAGAATTCTGGAAATCGGAGAAACCGTCCGTCCGGGGAACATGTTCAAATATGTCCATGCTTCATGACTATATGGTACTACGTTCTAGAGAAAAATGCAAGAGAGAAAAGACGGATAGCGCAATATATAGTTTATTTCATGGATCATGCGAATAGCAGAGATACTATTTTGCAGTAAATACAGGGGTTCAGATGATGTATACTGCTTGATGACAGGTGAGACGAATACATTTCCGGAAGGCAAAAGATCCCTCGCCGACTGCTTTGGCAGAAAGTCCGGTTCCGTAAGTGAAAGAAAAACTCATAGGGATTGCTTTCCCAAGCGCTTTGCGTGATTTTTCATGCACAGCGCACTTTTTTTATGCATCTTTCTTCGGATATGTTAAAATAAGATGGCAGAGGAAAAAAATTTTCATTTTACATATAGGAGGCTCATCATATGGATGATCTGATCATCGTAGACTGCCAGTATGATTTTATCGATGGTACGCTGGCTTGCGCGCACAGCCATGAGGCGGTGGCATGGCTGGTCGATTTTATCAATACGCACGAAGTGCGTGCGCTGTATACGTCTGATTGGCACAGTGAGACGAATGGTTCTTTCAAAAAGAATGGCGGCATCTGGCCGGTCCATTGTGTGGCCGGCTCCGAAGGGGCGGCGCTGGATCCCTCTTTTGCACGGGATATCAAGCGGTCGGCCAATCGGCCATCGAAGGAAAATCTCTTCCTCAAAGGCCTGCGGGATGATGTCGAAGAATACTCTGCTTTCCATGGGATGAACGCTGAAGGGGAGGCGCTGCATGATGTCGCGTCTTCTCATGTCTATGTGGGCGGCATCGCTTCGGAGTACTGCGTGAAGGAGACGGTCCTGTCTCTTTTGCAGTCAGGGCGGAGCGTGACGCTTCTCATCCCGGGGCTGGGCTGGGTCGCTGAAGAGGATCATAAAAAAGCGCTCGCAGAGCTAAAAGGTCTCGGGGCCCTGCTGGTGGAAGCCTGATCTTCGCAAAACCAGCAGCTGCAGAGGCCGCTTCGAAGGAGGATTTTCATGGAAGAGACCGTGAAAGATGTCGGTGAATTCGGTCTGATCGATCGCATAGCGAAGGATCTCATCTATCGGCCGGAGCTGGTCGTGATCGGCTCGGGTGATGATGGGGCGGTGTATAGGGTGCCGGCCGGCTATGATCAGGTGATCTCCACCGATACGATGGTGGAAGGAATCCATTTTATCAAGAAAACGATGCGCCCTTCCGATGTCGGATACAAGCTCTGTGCTTCCAATTTCAGTGATATGGCCGCGATGGGAGCGGATGCGATCGGATTCGTCATTTCGGCGGCGCTCCCGGAGCAGCTGCCGGTATCCTGGGTGGAATCACTCTATGAGGGGATCCGCGAGTGCTGCTCATCCTATCGCGTGAATCTTCTGGGCGGCGATGTCACGGGCTCTCCCGGTGGGGTCATCCTGACAGGAACGGTGGTCGGTATGGTGCCCAAAGGACGTGCAGTCACGAGGAGCGGGGCGCGCTTTGGTGATCTCGTCTTTGTGACGGAGACACTGGGTGACTCGGCCGCCGGACTCTCCGCGCTGCTTGCAGGGCTTCAGGAAGAGTATCCCTCTCTATGTGAGCGCCACCAGCGGCCGCGTCCGCAGATCAAGCTCGGCAGCGCACTCAGAGCAGCCGGCGCGACATCTTTGAATGATGTCTCGGATGGTCTTTCCTCAGAGATCAATGAGATCGCCAAAGCGAGCCATGTAGAGATCGAGCTTTTTCGCGAGAAGATCCCGATTTCCGAAGAAGCCGGAAAGCTGGGCGCGCGTCTCTCCAAGGATCCGCTGGACTGGGCACTCACGGGTGGTGAGGACTATGAACTCATCGGGACGATCTCAGAAGAAGACCTTCAAAAGCTCGATCCGCTTCTGCCTTTCTCTGTGATCGGAAGGGTCACTGAGGAAGGCACAGGCATCGTGTATCTGACGGATCGAGACGAGCGCAAGAGGCTTTTCGCCAAAGGGTATGATCATTTTGGTGATTCATGACCGATGATCAGGCAAGGCAGTATATAGTAGAATATATGGGGTTCACGATAGGTATTGTAAAAAGGAGAAAAACGATGTACACACTGGTAGTCATTCGTCATGGAGAAAGTGAATGGAATCAGAAGAATTTATTCTGCGGCTGGACGGATGTCGAGCTGACGGAGAAAGGCTACAGCGAAGCGCGTGAGGCAGGCCGCCTGCTCGCTAAGGAGGGATTTACCTTCGACAAATGCTTTACATCTGTACTGAAGCGTGCCATTCATACAGCATACACGGTGCTCGATGAGATGGATCTCACTTGGATCCCTGTCGAGAAGAATTATCACCTGAATGAGCGTCACTACGGGGCGCTGCAGGGACTCAACAAGACAGAGACTACGGATAAGTACGGTGCCGAGCAGGTCCATCTGTGGCGTCGTTCCTATGACGTCCGTCCGCCGGCTCTTTCGGCAGATGATCCAAGATGCCCGGAGAACCAGGCGCCGTATCAGAAATTCAAGGATGAAGTACAGCTCCCTTTGACAGAATGCCTGAAGGATACGGTCGCACGTGTGGCTCCGTACTTCGAAGATGTGATCCGTCCGGAAATCGCAAAGGGAGAGAAGATCCTGATCGCAGCCCATGGGAATTCCATCCGCGCGCTCCGAAAGCACCTCGAAGGGATCTCGAATGAAGAGATCGCCGGCATGAATGTACCGACCGGTGTGCCGCTCGTCTATCATCTGAATGAAGACTTCACGGTGCATGATGTAAGCTACTTAGGAGATCAGGATGCCATCGCGGCGAAGATCAATGCAGTCAAGAATCAGTCGAAGGGTTCTAAGTAAAAACGGCTTCACGGGAGATGGTCTCAGCGAAGGGTACGCCCATTCGCTGAGACCATCCGATCCCCGGTCGCCATCCCCAAAGGAGGCATTCCATTCACTCATGATGAAAGCGTGGAATACAGAAAGCGAGATCCATGGAGCGCAAGAGAGCCTGCTCATCATGGAAGGCGGTGCGATGCGCGGGCTCTTCACGGCCGGCGTGCTGGACGCCTTCATGAAGGAAGGCCTGTATTTCCCCTGCTCTATGGGGATCTCAGCCGGTTCCATGCAGGGGCTGTGCTACCTGGCGCATCAGAGGGGGAGAAGTCTTCGGATGAATACCCGATTTGCGAAGGATCCGCGCTATATGGGACTGCGGCATCTGGTGAAGCGGGGGAGTTATTTCAATTTCCACTTCATCTTCGGCGAGCTTTCGGAGTCGATCGATCCCTACGATTTTGTGTCAGCGGAAAAGTCGAAGGAGACGCTCTATATCATCATGACGGATGCTTTCACGGGTCAGCCGGTCTACGTGTCGAGCCGGTCGTGTACGATGAGGGAATTTTTCAAGATCTCGGAAGCCAGCTGCTCGATCCCGCTTTTCTCAAAGCCTGTCCCTTTGAAGGGCGGCGTCTATGTAGACGGCGGGATCGGCATGCCTTTTGTGCCGCTGCCTGAGGAGCTTCCCTCGTGCTGCCGAAAGCCGGTGTACATCTTAACGCGCGACAGAAACTATCGCAAAAAGCCGGTGCCTGCCGGATTTCATGCGCTGCTCTCTATGCTCTATGGGAAGGACTATCCGCGGGTGGTCGAGGAAATGTGCGCCATCCCCGCAATATATAATGAAAAAGTAGAAAAGCTCCTTTCTTTGGAAAAAGAAGGGCGCGTCTTTGTCATCCGTCCGAAGAAGCCCGTCGTCGTATCACGGACGGAGAAGGATGTGGAGAAGCTCCGCTCGCTCCACCGAGAGGGCTATGAGGCAGGTCTTGCCTGCCATGAAGATCTGATGAGGTGGCTCCATGAAACATGAGGTAGTACTACATACAAAGAGCGTGGATGAAACGATGGCGCTTGGACGATTTCTCGGAACAGCAGCGGTGAATGATGAATTCATCGCTCTATCCGGAGATCTGGGCGCCGGCAAGACCCATTTCGTGCAGGGACTCGCTGCCGGCATGGGAATTTCCGGCGTTATCGGGAGCCCGACATTCACGATCATGAATTATTACGAGGGCACGCTTCCCCTGAAGCACTTTGATTTCTACCGCCTGCATCGAGAGGAAGAGCTCTATGATATCGGGTGGGAGGAATACAGTATGGGCGGCGTGACGGTCGCTGAGTGGGCCGACATGTTTCCTGATGTCGTGCCGCCGGAAGCGATCCACATAGACATCCGTGTCCTCTCGGAAACAGAAAGAGAAATCCGCATCACATGGAGCGACGCCGCTCCGGATGCGATCGTAAAGGAGATTACACATTATGCTTCTAGCCATTGATACCTCTTCCCTTGTGCTGTCGTGCGCGCTGGCGGAAAAAGACCGGCTCGTCGCAGAATGGACGGTGCAGAAAAGACTGACCCATTCCGAGCAGCTCATTCCGCATCTGGATGCCATGATGAAGGAGGCAGGCGTATCTAAGGAAGACATCACGGCCATCGCCGTCTCCATCGGGCCCGGTTCATTCACCGGACTGCGCATCGGCCTTGCGACAGCGAAGATGGCAGCCTATATCTGGAAAGTACCGATTGTAGGGGTCGATACGCTGGAGTCACTGGCGCGGAATATGGAGGGGGCCGAGGCTTTCATCCTGCCGCTCGAGGATGCCCAGCGGGGCCATGTCTATGCGGCGCTCTACGGGGCTTTTGACGAATTCTGGAAGGAAGCACCGGAAGAGGCAGCGCCCATTGATGATGTCATTGCGGCGGCCCTCCGTCATGGAGGCCCTGTCATCGCGGTCGGTGAATGTGCCGATACGTATAAGGAGAAGCTCGAATCCGCCGGTATCCGTGTCGCAGCACCGCACAGCCGCCTTGCCAGAGCCGGCAGTGTCGCAAGAGCAGCCTGGGCAAGACTGGAAAAGGGCGAAAAGGATGATCCGCTCTCCCTTCTTCCGAATTACATTCGCCGCAGTGAGGCAGAGGTCTTATGGGAAAAACTGCACGGGAAATCCTGATCCGCGAAGCATCGGAAAAAGATGTGTCTGCCATTTATGATATCGGCTGCCTCTGCTTTTCCGATGCGTGGCGCAGGGAAACGGTGCATCATGACCTCATGGAAAATGAGCACAGCTTCTACCTTGTGGCCGAAGAGGACGGCTTTATCACAGGCTATGGCTGTTTCTGGTTCATCGCGGGCGAAGCACAGCTTGTGAATATCGGCGTCCGCCCATACAGCCGGCGTCAGGGCATCGGACGTATGCTCCTTCAAAAGGGCATCGAAGAAGCTCTGGGCTGTGGTATGCAGACGATGTTTCTCGAAGTCCGCGTGAGCAATCTGTCCGCACAGAAGATGTATGAGACCTTCGGATTCAAAAATCTGGGCCTCCGAAAGAAGGTCTACGAGCTGCCCATCGAGGATGGGTATGTGATGGAAAGAGCATTGTGACCGGACCGGAAACGTAAAGACAAAGAGGAGGACTTACGCCTCATCCGTCTTTCCTGGCGGAAAAGCCGCTCTCCTTTTCTCAGTAATGCTATTAAGTTAAGGAAATCGTTAGCTACGTAACGTCTTGCTTCCCCCTTCGGGGAAAGTGCCGAAGGCAATAGGGGCATGCTAGCGATATAGCGTACTATGTTGAATAGTCCGATGCTATCGATATTCCAACACTTTCATGCAATACCGCTACGTAGCCCCCTCACCCCTTCGGGGAGCTCCCCCGATGGGGAGCCAAAACGTTCTACCGCTTAACTAAATAGCATTACCTTTCTCAGGGGAAGAAGGCCTTTCCTCATTCCCCTGACCCCTATGTCCGGGGATCTATTCAACACTAACTATAAGGAGTCAACATGAAAATACTAGCCTTTGAATCGAGCTGCGATGAGACTTCCTGCGCAGTCATCGAAGATGGGCGTCATATCTTATCCGATGTGATCTCCACGCAGGTGCCGATCCATAAGAAATTCGGCGGTGTCGTGCCGGAGATCGCATCCCGTCACCATATCGAGGATGTCCTTCCTGTCGCCATCGAAGCCCTTGAAGAAGCGCATCTAGGCTGGCAGGATATAGATGCCATCGCCGTGACGCAGGGACCGGGGCTCGTGGGCGCACTGCTGGTCGGTGTCGCAGCAGCGAAATCTGCGGCATGGGCACTCGGAAAACCGCTGATCGCAGTCAACCATATGGAAGGGCATATCTTTGCGAATCTTCTTCAGTATCCGGATCTGGAGCCGCCATTCCTTGCGCTTGTCGTCTCCGGCGGCCACACGATGATCGTTATCGTGAAGGATTACAACACCTTCGAGCTTTTGGGACAGACGCGCGATGATGCGGCCGGAGAAGCCTTCGATAAGATCGCCCGTGTGATGGGCTATCCCTATCCGGGCGGCCCTCACATCGACCGTTTGGCGCAGGAAGGAGATCCGAATGCCATCCATTTCCCGATGGGACTTGGAAAAGAGCACACCTATGATTTCTCCTTCAGCGGACTCAAATCTGCGGTCATCAATTACCTCAATACGGCCAAAATGAAGAAAGAGGAGGTCCATCCGAAGGATGTGGCAGCCTCCTTCCAGAAAGCCGTCGTCGATGTACTGGTCGAGAAAGCCATGCGCGCCGTCGATGCGACAGATCTTTCGACCATTGCCCTTGCCGGCGGTGTCGCTGCCAACAGCGGTCTTCGCAAGGCCTTGAAGGCAGCCTGTGACAAACGCGGCATCCGTATGTGCCGTCCCGATCCTGTCCTCTGCACAGACAATGGAGCCATGATCGGCTGCCGTGCCTACTACATGGCACAGGCGGGGGACTATGCCCCTCTGACACTCAATGCAGATCCCCGTCTGCCTTTCCTGGCAGATCAGGTGAAGCTCTAAGCTTTGCGAATGAAAAGAGGATGAAACGCGATGCAGACCCGAGGAATCGAAGTCAGTCAGCTCTATACCCTAGTCCGGGATACGACCAATCTGACTGGCGTACAGGCAAAAATCTTAGATCACATGCAGGTGGCTCTGCAGTGCGCTTCCGATATTTCCAAGAGCCAGGTCTACCTCTGTGCCCGAGGGAAGAATGAAGACATCTCTGTCATACTGACAGCCGTGAAGCCATCCTACACCCATGGCTCGACATTTTTCCATGCCGGAGACACCTTTCTGGTGGATGATCTGGCGATCGTCGACAATGTCTTCCAGACAGGGCGCAAGGTCGTCGGCAGGAAGGAGCTGGATCAAGGACGGGAGATCGCCGTCACAGCGTATCCGATCGTTGATAATGCAGGACGGCCCTTTGCCGTCGTCTGCTTTGCCTCCATGTCCCTGTCCCAGCAGCAGGTGCTGACCGACACGGCGAATTTGGCGCTGCAGGTCCCATTTGCCGGCAAAGACTACTACAGCATCCGTCCGCAGGACGGCGTCATCATACTCGATGCCGCCGGACGCATCATGTATGCCAATGACATGGCCGACGATCTTTATCTCGTGCTGGACAAGGAGGCGATCGAGCAGCGTGACATCATCGGACACACCATCGTCCACTTCCCGCTGGTCGATGAAGTCATGAAGACAGGCCGCCCCGCATTCAGTGATGAAGTGTCTGAAAATATGACGCTCTCCGCCTGGGGGCTCCCGATCATTTCCGGCGGCCGGGTGACGCGGACGGTGATCGTTTTGACCGACGTGACAGCCATCCGTGAAAAAGAACGGCAGATCCTTGTCAAGGACTCCGTCATCAAAGAGATCCATCACCGCGTCAAAAACAGCCTGAATACCATTGCGGGGATGCTTCGCATGCAGGCGCGGCGCTCAAAAGATGAAGATACAAAAGAAGCACTGAAGAGAGCCGTCAGCCGGATACTTGGGATCTCCAAGATCCACGACATTTTGGCGAACCAGAGTGGGGATCAGGTCGATATGGACGTGCTTCTCGATAAGATCTGCAAGCTCTCTGTCGACAGTCTCGCACTCTGCGCCGTCGATGTGGTGCGTGAAAAAGGAAGACGGCCTTTGATCGTGAATTCCGAAAAAGCCGTACCGCTTGCGATCGCAACGAATGAACTCATTCATAATGCGATCGACCACGGATTTCATAAGATGCCGCGCGGCACGCTGGTGGTCGGCACGGAGATCGATCATGGACGCCTGCATGTATATATCAAAAATAATGGACACCCGCTACCGGAAGATTTCAGTACAAGGACATTTGATCTGGGGCTTCAAATCGTCAGAAATCTCGCAGAGATCGAACTCAAGGGCGAGTTTGGCTTAAAAAATGAGGATTCTATGGTCGTGGCAGATATTTATTGCCCGCTGGCTTTGATGGAGGCATAAAAAAATGGCAGAAAAATATAGAATCGTCATAGCAGATGATGAAGCGCTCATCTGCATGGATTTAAGGGAAATGCTCGAAGAAGCCGGACACACAGTCGTCGGCGTCGGCTCAGATGGGGTGGAGGCTTTGGATCTTGTCAAAGAAAAAAAGCCGGATCTCGTCATCCTCGATGTGAAAATGCCGCGCCTTGACGGCATCCAGACAGCAAAGATGATCGCCCACGACAATGCGGCGCCAGTGGTCCTCCTGACGGCTTTCGGCGATGAAGACATCATCGAAAAGGCGAAGAAGTCCATGGTCTTCGGCTATGTCATGAAGCCTGTCGATGAGAGAAATCTGTTTCCCGCCATCCAGATCGCGGTGTCTCAGTTTAGGCAGAAGAGCGAGATCGTGGATCGGGTGAAGGACATGGAGCGTGAATTCGCCGCCAGAAAAATCATCGACCGCGCCAAAGGGCTTCTGATGGACTACTACCATATCAGCGAAGAGGATGCTTACCGCCGTATGCAGCAGACCAGTATGAAACGCGGGATCGCCCTCGCTGATGTGGCACAGAAGATCGTCAAGGAGATCATGGCGCGAAAGAATAAATAGCGATACATTCCAAGCCATCCATAACATTTTATGAGTTTCGAAAGGAGCGATTTTTATGAAGTACACATTTTTCGGACATGCCTGCTTTCGTCTGGATACTGGCAAGGAGAAGCTGCTTTTTGATCCCTTCCTCACGGGAAATGGAGATGCCGCCGTATCTCCGAATCGGGTGAAATGCGACTACATCCTGCTTTCCCATGCGCACAGCGATCATTTCGGTGACTCTGTAGAAATCGCCCGCCGCACGGGTGCTACGGTCATTGCCATTCCTGAAGTCATCGGTCTTTTCCCGAAGACGGTCTTGAACTTTGCACCGATGAATTTAGGCGGCCGGTACAAGACAGACTTCGGCACGATCAAAATGGTACAGGCACTGCACAGCTGCGGTGTGCCTGGCGGCATCCCCTGCGGATTTATCATCTCCTTCAAAGAGGGACCGACCGTCTACTACGCAGGCGATACGGCGCTTTTTGGCGATATGAAGCTCTTCGGCGAGATGTATGATATCGACTATGCCATCCTTCCGATCGGGGATAACTACACGATGGGGCCGGAGGATGCGCTCCTCGCTGCGAAATTCCTGAAAGCAAAGCATTTGATCCCGCTTCACTACAATACCTGGCCCGTCATCGCGCAGAATCCGGCGGCGTTTGCGGAAAAGGGCAGGGAAGAGGGCATAGACGTTATCGTCGTGAAGCCCGGAGAGAGTATCGAACTGTAAGCGGTCAAACATACAGGCAGAAAAAAAGAGGAATGCTGATCCTGTCCCGATGAGACAGGGTCAGCGATTCCCCGATATGAGGAGTATCCATGACAAATAAGGAAGAAAAATTCTGGGGCGCCGTTCGTGCGTCTGAAAAAGACTGGCAGGCAGCTTCCGATCTTTTGACAGTCCTGTGGACAAAGAACATGTCTCCGGAGACATACAGCGCGTTTCTCACTGCCTTTCGTCATATGGCAGCCCTTCAAGAGGAGATGACGCTGAAGCTCGCCAAGACATGGAAAGGAAGCCGCCAGTCGTATGCGGCGGCTTTTCTGCTAGAAGCCTCGAAGGCTTTCGACGTGCTGAAAGAGCTCGGACGGCTCGCTCTGCTGCGGACTGACCTGCCTGTACCGGAGGAGATCCTTGCCCTCGTGGAGCTCTCCGGCGGGGCAGCCACAGAATGGCAAAAGATCCTCCGCTATATGGAAGATACGGAGGGAAACCGCTTGAAGATGGAAGCGCGCCTGCATCGCATCGCTGCCTATCAGGAACGCGGGGAAAAGGAGAGCTTTGCACTTCTTCGTTTCCTGTACAACGGAGAAGATGCCGTCGCTCTCATCTACTGGAAGGATGCCGTAACAGATCTCTCCCGTTTCCTCTCTGCCGTGAATCGAAAAGCAGAGCTTCTGCAGCGGCTCATCGAAGAGGCATAAGCACAGCAGGGCACGGATCCCATGCCAAACGAAAGATCGCCCCTGCCATTTGCTCTTTTTGGGCAGAGAGTCCCTTTAATATTTCAAGTTTCGATGCTTCCTACTGGAAATTTCTCAAATATCATGTATAATAGAAGTACATGGAGGAAATGCCATGCAGCAGAGTTGTTCTGCTTGTCCAATTGATGATTATTTCCCTGATTATCAATTCGGCTGCGTCTGAATCATACTCCTCAATGATTCGTTCGCACAGGAAAGCGGCTTACGCCGCTTTTTTTGTTGCCCTTTTATGGTATAATTTGGAAGATATTCAGTAGCCGCTTCCCTTGATCTTTACGATATTTTTTCCTGCAGCGATGCAAAAGGAGATACATATGACCAGACCGGTGCGCAATTACAAATGGAAGGATGGGAAAACGCTTTCCCTCGGAGATGTTTCCCTTGTCATGGGCATCCTGAACGTGACGCCCGACTCCTTCTCCGACGGAGGCTTGTGGAATACCAAAGAACATGCGATGGCTCATATGAAAGACATAGTGGCAGACGGTGCTGCTATGATCGATGTCGGCGCAGAGTCAACAAGGCCGGGACACACAGAGCTGACGGCAGAGGAAGAGACAGCACGTCTCATGCAGCTTCTTCCGCTGCTGCTAGATGCAAGCAGCGTCCCGATCTCCATCGACTCCTACCACTATGAGACGATGGAAAAAGCTCTGGCTGCCGGAGCGCACATGGTGAATGATGTCTGGGGCTTTCAGTACGATGACGGCAGCATGGCCGCCGTCACGGCAGCCTATGGCGTCCCTGCCATCCTGATGCACAACCAGAACGATACCGTGTATGAGGGAGATATCATCTCCTCGATGAAGTCCTTCTTTGACCGGACACTTTCCATCGCGATCGCCGCCGGTGTGAAAGAAGAGAGAATCATCCTTGATCCGGGCATCGGCTTTGGAAAGACCGGCGAGCAGAATATGGAGGTACTCGCCCGCCTGGATGAACTCACACAGGCATACCCGTATCCATGGCTTCTCGGCGTTAGCCGCAAGCGGTTCATCGGCACGATCCTTGATCTCCCGGCAGAAGAAAGAGACGAGGGGACAGCAGCCGTGAACCTTTGGGGCATCAAGAAGGGCTGCACCCTCTTCCGTGTCCATGATGTGAAGACGACAGCGAGAGAAGTGAAGATATGGGATGCGCTCAGAAAACAGGCGCGCCTGCAGCATGAGGGGAAGTGACTGTTGGCCGAAGGGATTGTTGTGAGCCTCCATCTATAGAAAAGAGAGCGCTTTGGCGCTCTCTTTTAATTGAGAATGATAATACAGCATAGCTATTGAGAATCAAAAATGGTATAATTGTTGCAAATTACATCTTTTACGGACGATGGATGGATGATCGAGAACATATCACAGACATAGAGCAAAACTGCACAGCAGAAGGACGCGGCCAGTATTTTGTAAGACCGGAAAGACGCGTACATCAAATCTTCCATCCATCTCCAGAAATCGAGGGCATGATGACACAAGGACGAACCGCCTGCCGCTGGCATATCCGAGCAGGCGAAAACGAAACAAAAGAGATCCCTGCGTTTTTCCGCAGGCATTCGATCACAGATGGTCTTGCGCGTATCCTGATGCGGCGCGGACTGGATACAGAAGACAAATTATCCCATTTTTTATATGATGACCTGTCGGATCTGTCAGATCCTTTCTTGATGAAGGGGATGAAGGAGGGCGTCACCCGTCTTCTTTCTGCGATCGATCGCAAAGAGAAGATCGTAGTCTACGGAGACTATGACGTAGACGGCATCACATCGACTTCGATCCTCGTGCGCTGTCTGAAGGGCATGGGCGCGGATGTCGGATACTACATCCCCCGGAGAGAAACGGAAGGATATGGGCTGAATGAGAAGGCTTTGCTTTCCCTCCGGAAAGAGGGCTATACGCTCCTCATCACGGTGGACTGCGGTATCAGCTCGGCAGAGCTGATCGCAAGGAAACCCGAGGGTCTGGATATCATCGTGACGGACCATCACACACCGCCCGAGCAGCTGCCGGCATGCATCGCCGTGATCAATCCTCACCAGTTGGACTGCCCGTATCCGTACAAGGAGCTGGCGGGCTGCGGCGTCGCTTTCATGGTGGCCAGAGCACTGCATCTGGCAAGGGATGGCGCCGATTTCACAGACAATGTAGAGCTCGCCGCACTGGGGACGATCGCAGACGTGGTATCTCTGACCGGAGAAAACCGTATCCTGGTACGGGAGGGGATGAAGCGTTTCCTTACGACCTCCATCAAGGGGCTTTCTTCGCTCCTGATCGCATCAGGCATCGTCCATGAGGATACGAAAGCGATCACGCATGCGGATCAGGTGTCCTTCGGTCTGGCGCCCCGTCTGAATGCGGCCGGACGCATTGCTCATGCCAAAGAAGGCGTACAACTGATGACGACGGAGTCCAGTGAAGAGGCGGAGCGCCTCGCGAGCCAGCTCTGTGATACGAATGTGACGCGCCAGCAGATCGAGCGGAATATCTTCGAGGAAGCGCAGAAACGCATCGCCGAGCTACAAATCGAAAAGGACATGGCCCTTGTCGTAGACGGAAAGGACTGGCATCCCGGCGTCATCGGCATCGTGGCGTCGCGCATCCTGGAGATCTACCATCGTCCAGTACTGGTGCTGACAGTCCGAGACGGTGTCGGGAAGGGCTCCTGTCGCTCCATTCCTGCTTTCAATATCTATGAAGCCCTGGCGGCTCAGAAGGATCTCTTGCTCCAGTATGGCGGACACAAAATGGCAGCCGGCTTTTCTATCGAGGCAGACAAGATCCCCGAATTCCGAAAACGGCTCAATGCCTATGCGAAAGCAAGGCTCACTCCTGAAGACTGTATCCCTGTCCTTGAGGTAGAGGAGTGCCTGCCGCTCTCCGATGTAACCATCGATTTCATTCACTCGCTCGACCTTTTAGAGCCCTGCGGCTGTGACAATCCGAAGCCCATCTTTGCCACGCGGCAGGCTTTCGTGGAAACGGCGCGCCGCATCGGACAGGACAGACGGCATTTCAAATGCCAGCTGTCTGCCGGGAAGGAGCTTATCGATGCGATCTTCTGGGGCGTGGGGGATATCGATCCCTGCCGCGCTGGGGATGTGGTCGATCTTGTTTTCGAACCGGAAGTCCATGAATGGTATGGCGAGCATGTGCAGCTCATCTGCCGCGATATCCGAGAGGAAAATGAGAAGCTGCTCTCCCGCGATCTGCTGGTAGAGATCTACAAGAAGCTCACCGTTTTCCTGAAGGACCAGCCACGACCTGTGAAGGAGGTACAGAGCTGCCTCATGACGCAGGGCGGCTTTGAAAAAGTCAGCCTCAGCATGGGACTTGCCGTTTTTGAAGAGCTTGAGCTCCTCTCACGCTTTTCCAGAAACGGGGAAGAATTTTACCAGCGCCGTATCGCAACGAAAAAGCTGGATCTCATGGAGTCTGAAGTGTATAGGAAGCATAGAATGTTTTAGGGCGAGGTCGTGACAGCTTCGCCGTGAATCCTTCGGGAAGCCTGAAGATATCCTCTCACTTTACCAGTCACGCCTGATACCGGCTCTCCTTTCACAGGTGATGATACACCTCCATCCCTTGGAACGTAGAAAACGGAGAGCGGGCAGTGCCATTTTCATGAGGGAGCTTCCGGCACTGCCTTCCGGAGCTTGCACCCAGAAACCTTAATTTTGATGCTGTAAGGAGGCACCGCTATGAATGATACAGAAAACAAAAAAACAGAAGTACCGGTAGAAACGAATGCCCTTCCAGCACCAAGCGTATTCAATCGCAATCTCAATGAAGAGACCATCCATACGGATGCCTCCGCTTCTACGCTGGCTGAATTTCTGATCCATCAGGATGAATATGTAGAACGCATGAAAGAGCAGCAGGATTTTGCCGGAGAAAAAGAAGAAGAGCATAAAAAGCTCTTCGACAAGCTGAAAACGTACATGCATGATGAGAAATCGCTCGACCTCATCGAAGAAGCCTACGAGCTGGCAGAAAAAGCCCATGCGGGACAGACCAGGCAGACGGGCGAGCCATACATTATCCATCCTGTCTCCGTGGCCTACATTCTGGCGGAGCTGGAAATGGATAAGGAAGGCGTCATGGCAGCACTCCTGCATGATGTCGTCGAGGATACCGGCTATACGCTGGAAGATCTCAAAATGCTCTTTGGTGAAGAAGTCGCTTTCTTGGTCGATGGCGTGACGAAGCTCTCCCAATTCCACTACAAGGACAAAGAGGACCAGCAGCTTGAGAATTTCCGCAAAATGTTCCTCGCGATGGCCAAGGATATCCGTGTCGTCGTCATCAAGCTGGCAGACCGCCTGCACAATATGCGTACCCTAGGCATCTTCCGGCGGGAAAAGCAGATCCGCATCGCGCGCGAAACGATCGAGATCTATGCTCCGCTGGCACACCGCTTGGGGATCTATAACATCAAGTGGGAACTGGAGGATCTCTGCTTCCACTACCTGCATCCGGAGGAATATGCTGACCTCGTGCGCCAGATGAAGCAGAAGCGCAAGGCGCGTGAGGAGATCGTCGATGATACCATGCGCGTGCTCCACGAACACATCGAGGAAGTAGGGATCAAGGCGACCATCACGGGACGTCCGAAGCATTTCTACAGCATTTATAAGAAAATGAAAAGGGATAACAAAGACTTATCTCAGATCTATGACCTCTATGCGGTGCGTGTCATCGTGGATACCATCCCGCAGTGCTATGCGATCCTCGGCATCGCACACTCTCTCTGGAGACCTCTTCCGAACCGCTTCAAGGACTACATCGCCGTCCCGAAGCCGAATATGTACCAGTCGCTCCATACGACCGTCATCGGGACGAAGGGGCAGCCGGTAGAGATCCAGATCCGCACGTGGGAAATGCACCATATTTCCGAATACGGTGTCGCCGCTCACTGGCGCTACAAGGAAGGCAGACATGCCGGCGGCAAGGACTTCGATGCAAAGATCTCCTGGCTGCGCCGCATCCTGGAATGGCAGGATACCAGCAACCCGAAGGAATTCATGAATGCCCTGAAGCTCGATGTCTTCTCAGATGAAGTCTTCGTCTTCACACCGAAGGGCGATGTCATCAACCTGCCGAAGGGCTCAATCCCGATCGACTTTGCTTACCGCATCCATACCGAAGTCGGCAACCGCTGCATCGGTGCGAAGGTGAATAATAAGATCGTCCCGCTCGATACGAAGCTGAAGAATGGGGATATCGTCTCTGTCATCACTTCGAAAAATGGCAAGCCGAGCTATGACTGGATCAATATGGTCGGCGCTGCTGACAGTAAGGCGAAGATCCGCAGCTGGTTCAAGAAAGAAAACAGAGAAGAAAATATAGCACGCGGGCAGCAGCTCCTGCTCGAGGAAACAGACCGTCTCGGCTATGAATGGAAGAAGCTCATCGGAAAAGACCGCCTGCTCGAGGTCGCGAAGACCTTCAACTGTCCGACCACCGATGACCTTCTTGCCTCCATCGGCTTCGGCGGTATCCCCGTGAAGAGCACGATGGTGAAGCTCACGGAAAGATATAAGAAGGAGCTTGCTCTCCAAAAGCCCGTACTTCAAAAGACCGCAAAGGATCTGGAGAATCTCAAAATGCGCAGTATGAAAGCGCGCTCGTCCTCCGGCATCCTCGTCCGCGGGGAAGTGGGACTCGAGGTGCATCTCGCCAAGTGCTGCACCCCGGTGCCGGGTGACTCCATCGTCGGCTTCGTGACGCGCGGCCGCGGCGTCTCAGTCCATTGTGCGGACTGTCCGAATGCCATCAATTTCCCGGACAAAGACCGCATGATCGATGTGTCATGGGAAGAAGAGACGGGCGGCATGTTCCTCGTCACGATCGAAGTCATCTGCTACGACCGCACCGGTCTCATGGCGGACATCCTGGCCGTGCTGACCGAGATGAAGCTCTCCGTCTCTGCAGCGAATGTCAAGGTCGAGAACAATGGCATGGCCGTCATGAATCTTGGCATCCAGATCAAGGATCTGGCGCAGCTCGACTTCATCATGACCAAGGTCCGCCGCATCAAGGGCGTCCATTCAGTCAGAAGAATGCGGTCGTCGAAGGGGGAAAATTAGTAAGAAGGGGTGACTGGTGACTGGTGATTTGCATACCACTTTCGGGCACTACCCCCATTGAACCTATAGAACCTGCTGAACCTCTTTCGCAAACAATCAAGGGGCGGGCACGCCCCACGGGCTAACCCCGAACCTTAAACCATTTTATAAAGGAGACCTATCTATGCGTGCTGTCGTTCAAAAATGCAACTGGTGCAAGGTGGATTCCGAAGGGGAAGAAACGGCTTCCATTTCCAAAGGCTTTGTCGTTCTTCTGGGTGTCAAAAAAGGCGATACCGAAAAAGAGGCAGAGTACATCGCAGACAAGATCCTGCACCTTCGCATCTTCGAGGATGAAAATGATAAACTGAACCTGTCCCTTTTGGATGTGAAAGGGGAGCTTGCGATCGTTTCCCAGTTCACTCTCTATGGCGACGCCAGAAAGGGGCGCCGCCCCAGCTTTTCACAGGCGGAGCTTCCGGAACGGGCAAATGCGCTTTATGAATATGTCGTTGACATCTGCCGTAAAGCCGGTGTCTCTGTCGGGACCGGTCGTTTCCGCACCCATATGAAGGTGGCCCTCGAAAATGACGGCCCCGTGACGCTGCTTCTCGACAGCGATAAGAATTTTTAGCCGCTGCCGCAAAAACGTGAATCAAAGGAGGATTTGTTATGAAAATCAAATACACAGTACTCGGTCCTTTTATGACAAACACCTATATCGTGTACAATGAAAAGACCATGGAAGGGCTGGTCGTAGATCCCTCCTTTACACCGGAACACTACATCCATGCCATCCTGCAGGATCAGATCGAGCTGAGATCCATTTTTCTGACACATGCCCATGTGGACCATATGGCCGGTATGAATGCGCTGCGCGCCCGTTTCCCGAAAGCTGAGCTCTACATGAGCCGCGGGGACGCCTCGTATCTGAAAGACCCCTCCAAGAATTTATCCTATGAATTCCCCGACCACGTACTCGTAGAGGATCCGGAGCACTGGGTGAAGGGGGGAGACCCTATCAAGACCTGCGGACTGGACTTTACCGTGATCGATACCCCGGGGCATACACCGGGCGGGATCTCCTTCTATGAAGCGACGGAGGGCATCGTCTTCACGGGAGACTCTCTTTTCCATGGCTCCATCGGGCGCACCGATTTCCCCGGAGGCAGTATGACGACGCTCGTGACCGCCATCCGGAAGAATCTTTTCTGCCTGCCAGATACCGTGACCGTGCTTTCCGGACATGGTGATCCGACGACCATTGCCCAAGAAAAGAAGACGAATCCCTTCCTGGTGGGAGGCGGCCTATGAGATGGGGCGCTGAATTCTGGATGCGCGTTGGCATTGCGCTCTTTTTCTTCGGACTGGTGGTCGCAGCCCCCATGATCCTCTTTCCGTTCACCGTCTCGCTGGTGCTCGCGATCCTTTTGAATCCGCTGGCGAAATTCATCCATGAACATATCCGCGTCTGCCGCGGGATGGCGAAGATGCCCTATGATATCGCGATCCTGATCTCCTTTGCCATCTTTATCGGCATTGTCTATATGATCATTGTTCACATCGTCGTGCCGTTCATCGGAGAATTCCGTGCCTTCGTGAAAGGCATCCCCGATATGGTGACAGCGGTGCAGCAGGCGATCCCGGAGATCGAGCGGCAGTACCAGCTCTCCCTGATGCCGCCGGAAGCGAAAAATTTCATTTCCCGCATCATTCAGGATGTCGGTGAGTATACGCTGAAGGTCGCACAATTCAGCCTGTCCGCGATCTTCTCTTTTGCAAGTACAGTGGTCGAGCTGATCGTCGTACCCTTCATCACATTCTACATGATGAAGAAAGGTAGCTATTTCGTGCATGTCTTCATCGGTTTCTTTCCTGACCGTTTCCATCATCATCTCGAGACGATCTTCAAGGAAATCCACTTCATGCTGAATGCCTACCTGCGCGGGCAGCTGCTTCTTTCCGTTATCATGGCCTTTGTCGTTTTCCTCGGCATGTGGTCCATGAATATTCCCTATCCTCTGGTCATCGGACTTCTGGCAGGTGTCGTGGAAATGATCCCTCTCATCGGGCCGATCATCGGAGCGATCCCGCCCGTTTTCCTCGCTCTTCTTCAAGGGACAGGCGTCATGGCGAAAGTCATCATCTTCTACATCATCGTCCAGCAGCTAGACGGTCATTTCTTCATGCCCAAGCTCATGGGCAGCATCATCGATGTACATCCCGTCGCGATCATTGCCGGAGTCCTCATCGGCGGACAGCTTTTTGGCATCGTCGGCATGATGATCTCCGTCCCGCTGGTCGCCGTCCTGCAGGTCATCCTGCGGCATATGTGGTTTTATGATAAGTACAAGATGAGAAAATAGGGGGGCACTGGCAGCTTTCGGGAAATATCGGCTTCTCCGACTTCCCCTTTCTGATTCCTCATTCCTAATTTAAAAGTGGAGGCGTTTTCATGAAAAAGTCCACGGTTATGAATACCCTGCGAAAAAAAATCCGTGAGCACAAATATAAATTCACTTCGCAGCGTCAGGTCATTCTGCAGGCCTTCCTTGACAGCAAAGAAAAACACTTGAGTGCAGAAGACCTGTATGCGATGGTACGGGATGAGAATCCAGACATCGGGCTTGCGACGGTCTACCGCTCGCTGGAATTATTCACATCGCTGGAGCTTCTCAAAAAGCTCGACTTCGGTGATGGACGCAGCCGCTATGAGCTGAATGATCGTTCACTGAATCATTCCCATTACCATCTCATCTGTCTTGGCTGCGGGAAAGTGATCGAATTCTCCCATGAATTATTTCTTTCCGATGTGAAGGACAAGATCCAGAAAGATAGCGGGTTCCACGTGGTTGACTACCAGCTGAAATTCTACGGCTATTGCAAAGACTGCGCAAAGAAAGAGTAAAGACAGAAAACCTGCGGCGCTCATCGCCCCTCTTTTTACAGATCCTTCCCCGAAAGAGCCGCAGGCATTTTCGAATTCCCATTTGCCATTTCCCCTGTAGAAATGGTACAATTTAGTTTGTTAATGTCTTTGATAGACAGAGGAGGGGCGTTGAAGCTTCTGCTCCTTCGAAATGTCTGTCAAATCAAGTAAAGAGGTGTCACAATGCAGGCATTAAAAGGAACCCATGATATCCTGCCGGACGAAGTCTACAAGTGGGATTACATGGAAGGCGTCATTCGTGACGTATGTGCGCGCTACGGATACAAAGAGATCCGTACCCCGATCATTGAAGCGACAGAATTATTTCAGCGCGGCATCGGCGATACCACCGATGTCGTGACGAAGGAAATGTATACCTTCAAGGACAGAGGAAATCGCTCTGTCACCCTGCGCCCGGAAAATACAGCTTCAGCTGTCCGTGCGTACCTGGAACATAAAATGTATGGAGACCAGAAGGTGCATAAGATGTTCTACATCGGCTCCATGTTCCGCTATGACCGTCCGCAGGCCGGCCGTTACCGTGAATTCCACCAGTTCGGTCTGGAAGTCCTCGGTGCATCCTCTCCGCTTGCGGATGCGGAAGTCATCGCGATGGCTTGTGAGATTTTCCATAAGCTCGGACTGAAAGATCTCGATCTCCATCTGAACTCCATCGGCGATGCGAACTGCCGTCCGCAGTACAGACAGAAGCTCATCGAATTCTTCGAACCCAAGGAGAGCCAGCTCTGTGAAGACTGCAAGGCCAGACTTCACAAGAATCCGCTTCGTCTTCTCGACTGCAAGGAAGAGGGCTGCAAAGCGGCGGCTGTCGGTGCGCCGGTCATCACGGACTATCTCTGCGAGAGTTGCCACCAGAAGTTCGAAGCTCTGAAATCCTACCTCACAGCTCTTGGGATCTCCTACACCATCGACCCGAAGCTCGTGCGCGGGCTCGACTACTATACGAATACCGCTTTCGAGATCCAGTATCCACCGCTCGGAGCGCAGAGCGCAGTCTGCGGCGGCGGCCGCTATGACGGCCTTGTCGAAGAAGTCGGCGGTCCTTCCACACCGGGCATCGGCTTTGCGATCGGTCTTGAACGTCTCCTGCTCGCTTTGGAAATGCAGCATCTGATCCCCGAACCGAAAGCAGAAAAACACGTCTACATTGCCGCTCTCGGCGAAGAAGCACAGGCCGAAGGCGTGAAGATCCAGTTCGCGCTGCGTCAGGACGGCGTCATCACAGATATGGACCTTCAGGGCAGAAGCCTCAAAGGCCAGATGAAGCAAGCAGGCAAGATAAAGGCTGACTTCACTGTCATCATCGGCAGCAATGAGCTGGCTTCCGGCAAAGCCATGGTGAAAAACATGGCAGAAGGCACGCAGGAAGAGATCCCATTCGCCGAAGTCGTCGGGTATATTGCAAAGTTTGAGAAATAGCATTTGGTAACCGGAGTCTCCCGGCAGGCAAAGCCGAGATGAAATCATGCGTGATCCTCCGGCTTTATCCGTCAATACACACCAATAAGCAAGCTAACATATCATTTATTTTCGCTGACGGGATTTCCTTACGATCTCTCACAGCGTCAACATTTTTATAAAGAGGTGCTCTAATATGGAAACAATGGCAGGGATGCATAGATCCTGCGGATGCGGTCTGGTAACAGAAAATGACTGCGGCAAAGAACTGACACTGGCAGGCTGGGTGAATACCCGTCGTGACCATGGCGGTCTCATTTTCATCGACCTTCGCGACAGAAGCGGTATTGTACAGCTCGTCATGAGCCCACAGTACGGGGAAGAAGCATTCCACAAGGCGGAAGCCTGCCGCAGTGAATTCGTCCTCGCTGTCAAAGGCAAGGTCAGAGAGAGAAGCGAAGAAACTGTCAATCCGAAGATGAAGACCGGCAAGGTGGAAGTCGTCGTTTCCGAGCTTCGTATCCTGAACAAAGCGAAGACCCCGCCATTCTACGTCGAAGACGGCATCGATGTCGATGAAAACGTCCGTCTGAAATACCGCTACATCGATCTGCGCCGTCCGGAAATGCAGAACCACCTCATCATGCGCCATAAGATCGTACATGAGATGAGAACCTTCCTCGATGAACACAATTTCCTCGAAATCGAGACCCCGATGCTCACCAAGAGCACCCCGGAAGGCGCACGCGACTACCTCGTCCCCTCCCGTGTGAACCCGGGCAAATTCTACGCTCTGCCGCAGTCCCCACAGCTCTTCAAACAGCTGCTCATGGTTTCCGGTCTGGAACGCTACTTCCAGGTCGCTCGCTGCTTCCGCGATGAAGACCTGCGTGCCGATCGCCAGCCGGAATTCACTCAGCTGGATATGGAACTCTCCTTCGAAGACCAGGACTTCATTCTGGACCTCATGGAACACATGATGCAGAGAGTCTTCAAGAAAGTCCTCAATGTCGATATCCAGATCCCGTTCAAGAGGATCAAATGGGATGACGCCATGGCTCTCTATGGTTCCGACAAACCGGACCTTCGCTTCGATATGCATTTCTATGATGTATCCGACCTGCTCCGTGACACCGGCTTCAAAGTATTCCGCTCCGTTCTCGACAATGGCGGCTGTGTGAAAGCCATCACCGTCAAAGGCGATGCCGGCATTCCACGTCGTGAACTCGACGGCCTCGTCGAATACGTCGGACACTATGGCGCCAAAGGCCTGGCTTGGATCGGCTTCAATGAAGACGGCAGCCTGAAGTGCCAGATCACCAAATTCCTCGGCGAAGACAAGATCCGTGAGATCGGCAAAGTCTGCGAAGCAGAAAAAGGCGACCTCGTCCTCATCATTGCTGACAAGCCGAAGGTCGTCGCACAGGCTCTGGGCGAACTTCGTCTCGAAATGGCTCGCCGCATGGGCCTCATCGACCCGAATGAATTCTGCTTCCGCTGGGTCACCGACTTCCCGATGTTCGAATACAGCGAAGAAGAAAAACGCTACGTCGCTGAACATCATCCATTCACCGCACCAAGAGATGAAGATGTACAGTACCTCCTCACCGATCCGTCCAAGGTCTATGCGAAAGCCTATGATATGGTCCTGAACGGTGTCGAAGCCGGCGGCGGCTCCCTTCGTATCTACCAGCAGGATCTGCAGGAAAAAGTATTCGAAGCCATCGGCATCTCTCAGGAAGAAGCAGAGCAGAAATTCGGCTTCCTGCTTGATGCATTCAAGTACGGCGCTCCGCCGCATGCAGGCATCGCCCTCGGCCTTGACCGTCTCGTCATGCTGATGCTCCACCTCGACTCCATCCGCGATGTCATCGCCTTCCCGAAGACCCAGAGTGCGATCGATCCGCTCACCCAGGCACCGTCCGTAGTCGCTGATAAGCAGCTGAAAGAACTGCACATCAAGACCGCTCTCAAGAAAGAGAAAGAAAAAGACCTCTTCGCAAAACCGGTCGACTGATTTTCATCAAAAGGGGCTGTGAAGAAATGAATCCTCATTTCTTCATAGCCCCTTTTTGCTTTGCTTTCATTTCAGCGATGAAGATGGTGTTCCCGTATCGCAGCCTTCCCCTCTAGAGGAAGGTGCCCCGCAGGGGCGGATAGGGTGACTATGGTATGAAAGACAGCTGAGATAAAGTTTCCCGGTCACTCCTATGAGAGGCACAAATCCCCGTGGCAGAATGAAAGCGAAAATGAGACGATCGTTATTTCACAGCCCCTTTTGCGTGAATCTGCCGCGGCAGGAAATGGCAGAAAAAATACAGGAAAAATTTTATCTGCATAGTGTATACTGAATAGGAAATCAGTTCGCGAAAGGAGGCATCCCATCAAAAATGAAGAAATTCCTATTTCTCCTGCTGTTCTTTCCCATGCAGGTGCTGGCAGCCGATGCCATGCCTATGGCAGACGTTTTTAGGCACCCGATCGTAGAAGGTCTCTTATCCGCCGTCATCCTTATCTCGCTGCTGGCGGAGATCAAGACCGCCGGATTCTCGGGTGGGGCGCTGGCAGCGGCGATCGCTGGCTGTCTTCTGATCGGAGCTAACTGGTCAGAAGGCGATCAGATGCTCGAAGCTGTCTTGTACTTCGGCGGGCTGGCGCTGGTCATTCTGGATATTTTGGCACTCATGACAGGCGTAGCGGCTGTCATAGGCCTCGTCCTCCTTCTCTCCGGGCTTTTCTTTACCTTCGGCGGAGATATGACAGCCCTCTATATCCTGTCGGGTGGTGTACTTCTCGCCGGGATCGGTTTCTATTTCTTGCTCGATCACCTTTCACAAAGCCGGCTGTGGCAGAAAGTCACATTGCGTGATTCCCTCACCGGTCAGAAGGGCTTCAAGTCTTCCGCCGCTGATCTGTCAGCCTATGCCGGGAAAGAGGGGATATCGGACTCTGTCCTTCGTCCGTCCGGCAAGGTGGACATCGAAGGCCATATCCTGGACGCGGTCTCTCGCGGTGACTTCATAGAGAAGGGGAAGAAGGTCATCGTCATCAAGGCAGAAGGAAGCTATCTTGTCGTGAAAAAAGCGGATGCCCGCTAGGCAGGTGCGATAGGATTGCCAGCGCCGATCCTATCGCAGAGGCAGATCCTCTGACCCTTTGACCCATGGCTCCGGCATACCCTTTCCGAAGCCGCAAGCGGAGAGTCTCACCAAGCGGACTCTTATTGATTCCTGATTATAAATTGGAGGCATGTATGGAACTTTTACTCTTTCCGGTGATCATCTTTTTCATCGCCATCGCAGCTCTGTCCGTCCTGCTGCACTTCGTGCCGATCGGACTCTGGATCTCCGCGCTCGCCGCGGATGTGAATATCTCCCTCTTCAATCTGGTAGGGATGCGCATCCGCCGCGTCTCTCCGCAGATGATCGTGCTGCCGCTCATCAAAGGCACGAAGGCGGGACTTCTCCTCAGCGTGAACCAGCTCGAAGCGCACTACCTGGCGGGCGGCAATGTGGATAACGTCGTTGATGCCCTGATTGCCGCGCATCGCGCACAGATCGATCTCTCCTTCGAGCAGGCAGCTGCCATCGACCTCGCAGGCCGCAATGTCCTCGAAGCCGTCCAGATGAGCGTCAATCCGAAGGTCATAGAGACCCCGACCATTTCTGCGGTCGCGAAAAACGGCATCGAGCTCAAGGTCCGCGCACGTGTCACCGTCCGTGCGAATATCGATCGCCTCATCGGCGGGGCAGGGGAAGCGACCATCATCGCCCGTGTCGGTGAAGGCATCGTCACGACCGTCGGCTCCTCCGAAAAGCACACCGACGTACTGGAGAATCCGGATCACATTTCCCGTACCGTGCTGGGCAAAGGTCTCGACTCGGGGACAGCTTTTGAGATCCTCTCCATCGATATCGCCGATGTCGATGTAGGCAGAAATATCGGCGCCCAGCTCCAGACCGATCAGGCAGAAGCAGATAAGCAGATCGCGCAGGCAAGAGCCGAAGAACGCCGTGCCATGGCCGTCGCCAAGGAGCAGGAAATGCGCGCCTATACCCAGGAAATGCAGGCGAAGGTCGTCGAAGCCCAGGCCGAAGTGCCAAAGGCTATGGCAGAAGCTCTCCAGAAGGGAAATCTGGGTGTCATGGATTACTATCAAATGAAAAATATTGCAGCCGATACCGAGATGAGAGAGAATATCTCCGGAAAGAAAGCATAGAGGGCTGCCAAGCAAGCATAAAAAAGAGAGCCGCGAATCCAATGATTCACGGCTCTCTTTTTATCTTTGGTTACAAACTTACGCGATATAGCAGTCAGTTCAGTGATCAGCCTTCAACTTTAACGTTAGCAGCCTGAGGTCCTCTTGCACCATCAATAATTTCGAAATCGACCTTCTGGCCTTCATTCAGTGTTTTGAAGCCATCAGCCTGAATAGCAGAGAAATGAACGAAAACGTCGCCGCCTTCTTCTCTTTCAATAAAGCCGTAGCCTTTTTCTGCACTGAACCACTTAACTGTACCTTTCATGGAAATTCCTCCTAAAAAAATGACTTACACTGCTCGTATTGAGCATGATTCAACAATACCATAAATTCATAGTTCAGTCAACCAAAAACATGAGAAAATGCAGAGAATATATGGGATTTCAGCGTTTATGCAAAGACAGCAGAAAGGCGGCTGATGGCGTTTGACAGGGGAGGGAAAAACAGGGCACCGTCCCCATAAACCTCACCATTCCCCGTTCTATTATGCTATAATATATGCGATTTGTGCTGCTGGAAGAGTCATCCTCTCCGGCGAAAATTTCATGTGTACCAGAGGTTTTGACTATGAATACGAATACGATACAGCATTATCTGAGTGCGGACGGCATCCGTCTGACTGTCGCGGATACGTCGAATGTATCCCTCGAAGCGGAAGCGATCCATCATCTGCCCCCGGCGTCTGCAAGGATCCTCGCGAAGGCGATGACAGGGGCAGCGATCCTCATCAATGATTTCAAAAATCATGAAGGTATCTCCATCCGCTGGATGACAGGAAGCCCTTTGGGCGCGATCCACGTCGATGCCTATGACGGGCGCTTTGTCCGCGGTTTCCTGGACCATCCGGAAGCCGGAGAAGGCGTGCCTTGTGACGATGTGCATGAGGCTCAGCTGGCAGCAGCGAAGGGACAGCTCTTCGTGACGCGCTACTCGCTCCTGAAGCTCCCATATACGAGCACGGTGAACCTGTCTCACGGAGACATTTCGGCGTGCCTCACAGAGTATATGAATACATCTGAGCAGACGCTGTCGGCCGTGAAGCTGGATATCTCCATGACCGAAAAGGGTGATATCCTGCGCTCGGCGGGCTTCATGGCGCAGCTCCTGCCAAAAGGAAATATGGGAAGATTCGCAGAGCTTTTCCGTGAGCTGGATCGCTGGGACCTGACGAAGGATGCCAAGGAAGAAGGTTCTATGGAAAAGCTTTTGGTCGAAGGCCAGTTCGAACTGCTCAAAGACGGCCCTTTGACCTTCCGCTGCACCTGCTCGGAGGAACGCATCAAAGGGACACTGAAGTCTCTCCCGGAGGCAGAGAAGCAGAGCCTGCTCGCCGATCCCTCCATCGAGATCGTCTGCCCGTATTGTGATAAGAAATATACGATCGCTCGAGATACACTTTCTAAATGGTTCATGGAAGGAGATCATGTACAATGAAAAAAATCGCTTTCATCGGAGGCACCGGGGCGGAAAATTCTGTCCTGCTGAAGGACGTGACCGAGCATATCATCGAGACGCCCTATGGCGAAGCGAAGTATGAAGCCGGTTTCTTTGAAGGCAGGGAGATCATCCATCTCTCCCGTCATGGGGCGCATCACACGATCCCCCCGCACAAGATCAATTACCGTGCCAATATGTTTGCCCTGAAGATGCTTGACGTCGCAGCCGTCATCAGCACGACGGCCGTCGGCTCACTGAATCCGGACTACAAGCCGGGTGAGCTGGTGCTTCTCGACCAGTTCATCGATATGACGAAAGCCCGCGAAGGGACCTTCTATGATGGCGAGCGCTATGGCGTTGCCCATCTCGACATGAGCCATCCGTACTGTGCATCGCTCCGGAAAGCGATCCTTGCCGCAGGAAGAAAGGAAGGCATCACTCTACACCCACAGGGGACCTACATCTGCACGGAAGGGCCGCGTTTCGAGACCCCGGCAGAGATCAAGGCATACCGCATGTGGGGTGCTGACGTAGTCGGCATGACGAATGTACCGGAGTGCCAGCTCGCCCGTGAAGCGGAGATCTGCTATGCAAGCATTTCCATGGTCACGAATTTCGCCGCCGGCATCACAAAAGAGGAGCTGAGCCATCAGGAAGTCCTCGACTGCATGGCAGAAAACAGCCGCAACATGTACCGCATCGTGACCGACGTCTTTGAGACATATGATGTAGAGAAGGACTGCCACTGCCGCCACGCCGCAGAAGCCTTCGGAGGATTTCACGTATGAGCGCGCTGCGATCGCTTGCCTGGGAAGGTGAGAGCCTCCGCCTTCTTGACCAGACGAAGCTCCCTACAGAGATCACCTATCTAAGTTGCAGGGACTACCGTGAGGTAGCCGATGCCATCCGCATCCTTGCAGTGCGCGGAGCTCCTGCGATTGGTGTCGCGGCTGCCTATGCCGTCCTCCTCGCCTATAGAGAGTGCCTTTTGTCCTCTGATATATCGGCTGCTTTTCACCACGCCTGCCAAGAGATCAGTGCGGCGCGTCCGACTGCCGTGAATCTGTCCTGGGCTGTTTCCGAGATGGAGAAGGTCTTCGATAGATATCCTGCCAAAGAAGCGGGAGATGCTCTCCTTTCGCGCGCCAAGGAGATCGAAGCGGAAGATATTCACACCTGCCGGTCCATCGGTGAAAATGGCGCAGATCTTTTCCAAGGAAGAAAGGGTCTTCGCATCCTGACCCACTGCAATACGGGAGCACTGGCGACGGCAGGCATCGGCACGGCCTTCGGCGTCCTCTCCGTACTTCATGAGCGTGGGGCGATCGAGTGCGTATATGCGGATGAGACACGTCCGCTCCTGCAGGGGAGCCGCCTCACCGCGACTGAGCTCATGGAAGGGCATATCCCGTGCTGCCTCATTTCCGATACGATGTCCGCTTCCGTCATGCGCGACAAGAAAATAGACGCCATCATCGTCGGTGCAGACCGCATCGCGGCGAATGGCGATACCGCCAATAAGATCGGCACCTACGGCCTTGCCGTCATGGCAGCCTACCACCATATCCCATTCTACATCGCTGCCCCGTTCTCGACATTTGACTTCTCCATCGCCTCCGGCAAGGAGATCGTCATTGAAGAAAGAGATCCGGACGAAGTGCGGAAATTTGCCGGCGTCTACAGCGCGCCGAAAGACGTCCCTGTCTATAATCCCGCCTTCGATGTCACGCCGTCCTCTCTCATCGCCGGTATCATCACGGAAAAGGGCGTGCTGAAAGCGCCGTATGAAGCGGCGATAGAGAAATATAAGAAAGAGCTGGCCGCCAAAATCCGGTAAGAAGGGCTATCCGCGGCCACCCAACATCCCCTCTATATGCGCGGCAAAGCCGTCACCACCATTCCTCATTTCTTATTTCCTATTTGAAAGGAGCCTCTCATGTCTGAATCCATGATTCGTGATATTTCCTTGGCCGACGAAGGCCTGCAGCGTATTTACTGGGTCGAAAAATTCATGCCCGCACTGAATACACTGCGCGAAGAATTCGTCAAAGAGCAGATCTTCAAAGGCAAGACCATCGTCATGTCCATCCATCTCGAAGCGAAGACCGCCTACCTTGCGCTCACGCTGAAAGCAGCGGGTGCGAATGTCATCTGCACCGGCAGCAATCCGCTTTCCACGCAGGATCCGATCGCAGCCGGCCTCGTCAAGAGCGGCATCACCGTCTATGCATGGCATGCCTGCACCGAAGAGGAATATTTCATGTTCCTGAACAAGGCCCTCGACCACATGCCCGACATCATCATCGACGACGGTGGCGACCTCGTACACCTGCTCCATACCACCAGAAAAGAGTGCCAGAAGAACCTCATCGGCGGCTCCGAAGAGACCACCACAGGCGTATATCGTCTGAAGATCCTTGAAAAGGAAAACAAGCTGGAATTCCCGATGATCGCGGTCAATGATTCCTACTGCAAGTACCTTTTTGATAATCGCTACGGCACCGGCCAGTCCGCCTGGGACGGCATCATCCGCAGCACGAATCTCACCGTCACCGGCAAGACCGCTGTCATCGCCGGCTATGGCTGGTGCGGCAAAGGCTGTGCAATGCGTGCGAAAGGCCTCGGCGCCCATGTTATCGTGACAGAAGCCGATCCCATCAAAGCCATCGAAGCCGTGATGGATGGATTCGAAGTCATGCCAATGGCAGAAGCCGCTAAGCATGGTGATATTTTCCTCACCGTCACCGGCGACATTGACATCATCACCGAGCCGCATTTCCTCGCGATGAAGGACGGCGCTATCTGTGCGAATGCAGGCCACTTCGACTGCGAAGTCAGCCGCAAGGATCTGGAACGCATCGCCGTCTCTCACTACGAAGCCCGCAAGAACATCGAAGGCTATGTCCTGCCAAACGGCAAGACCGTCTTCCTCATGGCTGAAGGCCGCCTCGTGAACCTTGCAGCAGGGGATGGCCATCCGGCAGAGATCATGGACCTCTCCTTCGCGATGCAGACCCTCGCAGCCCGCTACCTCCTCCAGCACGGCAAGGACATGAAGCCGGCCGTCTACACCCTTCCGCATGAATTGGATACCAAGATCGCCTCCATCAAGCTCGCTGCCATGGGATACCAGATCGATACCCTGACAGAAGCACAGAGAAAGTATCTGGGACTCGACTAAGAAGGAGCATCGATATGACCACACTGATCAAAAACATCGGACTTTACCGGAATGGCAAAGTCACCGAAAACCAGAATATTTCTTTAAACGGGAAATATATCAAAGATTTCCCGGAAAACCCAAAAGACGAAGACTATGAGGAAGTCATCGATGGGAAAGGCATGCTGGCCATACCCGGGCTTGTGAATACCCACACCCACGTTGCGATGACACTGTTCCGCTCCTACGCCGACGATATGGAACTGATGGACTGGCTGCAGAACAAGATCTGGCCGGCGGAAGACCACCTCGACGACGACATCGTCTACTGGGGAAGCATGCTTGCTTTCGCAGAAATGATCCGCGGCGGCACCACCGCCTTCTGCGACATGTACATGTTCATGGACTCCTGCGCGAAGGCAGCTGACAAAGCCGGTATCCGCGGAAATCTGGCTCGCGGCCTCGCAGGCATCAGCCCGAATGCACAAAGCGGCCTTCAGGAGAATATCGAGCTCTTCGAGAAATGGGAAGGCGCCGGAGACGGACGCTTCCATGTCATGCTCGGACCGCACGCTCCTTACACCTGCCCACCGGACTACATTCGGCAGGTGCGCGACGAAGCGATGAAGCACGGCATCCCGATCCACATCCATCTCTCCGAAACAAAAGGGGAGGTAGAAAACTGCCTCAAGGAATACGGCAAGACGCCGATCGCCCTCATGAATGACCTCGGTCTCTTCGAGCTGCCGACACTCGCAGCCCACTGCGTCCATGTGACCGATGAAGACATCGCCATCATGCAGGAAAAGCACGTCCGCGTCGCACATAATCCGGGCAGCAATCTGAAGCTCGCCTCCGGCATCGCCCCCGTCGTCAAGATGAGAAAAGCCGGCATCACCGTCGGCCTTGGTACCGATGGCGCCTCCTCCAATAATAAGCTCGACATGTTCGCAGAAATGCGCCTCGCCTCCCTCATCCATAAAGCGAATACCTACGATCCCTTCGCCATCACTGCGACCGAAGCCATGGAGATGGCGACCGTCGATGGCGCCAAATGCCTCGGCTATGATGACCTCGGCAAGCTGGAAAAGGGCGCACTCGCCGATATCATCCTCGTGGACAGAAGCGGCTATCACTGGCACCCGCGCTTCGACAGCATCTCCCTTGCCGTCTATGCCGGAAACTCCATGGACGTCGACACCGTCATCATCAATGGCAAGACCGTCATGCGTCACAAGGAACTCACGACCATCGACACAGAGAAGCTCTATGCTGAAGTCGACCGCGTGACAGAAAAGCTCTATGCTTTCAGCAAGAAATAAGGATAAAGAAGGATAGGCGCGCCCCTTGTATGCGCCTGTCACTTTTTTCTGCTTCACAGCCTATGATAAAAAGCCTTTCTCTTTCAAGAGGGCAAGCAGGGGATTTTTATCCTTTGAAAAATACGGCATAGTTTCGGAGAAATCCGGCTATGCCGTTTTTCTTTTTGAAACCGAGTGTTCTTTGTGATACCATATCTTATTGGGTAAAATAACGAGGCTAAACGATGAATTTTAGAGAATTGGAAGGAGCTTGCTATGTGGATCCTATTTGCATTTCTATCCGCGTTTTTTGCCGGAGTCACATCTATTCTTGCAAAGTGCGGCATTAAGAAAACAGATTCCAATGTGGCAACAGCCATTCGCACGATCATTGTGCTGTTGTTTTCGTGGATCATGGTATTTGTTGTGGGATCGCAGTCAGCAATGACAGTCATAGAAGCAAAAACGCTTGTATTTCTTGTACTGTCGGGGCTAGCCACAGGCGCATCGTGGCTTTGCTATTTCAAAGCCTTGCAGCTTGGTGATATCAATAAAGTCGTGCCGATTGATAAGTCAAGCACCGTTCTGACATTCATTTTGGCGGCCATCTTTTTCTCCGAATTTACATGGCTTGGCGCAGCAGGCATCACGCTCATCGCCATAGGTACTTCTCTTATGATTGAGAAAAAGGATGTTGTTCAGACCGACAAAAAGAGCAAGAGCTGGTTTTTGTATGCTGTCGGCTCTGCCGTATTTGCAAGCCTGACCGCAATCCTTGGTAAGATAGGTATTTCGGGCGTGGAGTCCAACCTCGGAACAGCCCTACGAACCGGTGTTGTGCTTGTTATGGCTTGGATCATGGTTTTTGTAACAGGCAAACAGAACGAAATACATCATATGGAGAAAAAAGAGCTTGGGTTTATTTCCCTGTCGGGACTTGCCACAGGCGCATCATGGCTCTGCTATTACAAAGCATTGCAGGATGGACCTGCAAGTGTTGTTGTGCCAATAGACAAACTCAGCATTCTTGTGACGATTGCGTTCTCTTTCTTTGTGTTCAAGGAGAAACTGACAAAGAAATCAACAACCGGACTTCTTCTGATTGTGATCGGTACACTGATAATGATTCTATAAATACGATAATAAGTGGTAAAGTATCCGCTTTGATGGTTCGCCTTGCTGTCCCAACGGTCATTGCACAGCTTTTCAAAATGCTGTATAACATTGTGGACCGTATTTATATTGGGCACATCGAGGGGATCAGGAAGATCGCCCTGTCAGGCGTAGGGCTATGTTTCCCCATTATTCTGCTGATTTTCGCTTTTACTTCTTTGACGGGTGCGGAAGGTGCACCTTTGGCCTACATCGAGATGGGCAAAGGGGATTCCCCATTGAATCGGAGGTCAAATATTTTATCGAGAAAAACTTGACACTTACGCCTTTTACAATATGTTTTTACATATAACTGAGAATAGCGTTATAATGAGGTATACTAAATCAAAGATGTAGTAAAGGAGTGCCGAAATGAATGAAAAGCAAGGCGTAATCTACATTTTAACGAATCCATCATTTCCTGAGTATGTAAAAATCGGGTATGCAAACGATATCAATCGACGCCTGCAACAGTTAAACAGAAGCGAGTGTATTCCGTTTGCATTTCGCGTCTATGCCACTTATGAGGTAAGCTCCCGGCTGTCTGACCTAAAGATCCATTCGATCATTGACAAGCTGAATCCTAACCTGCGCTCTGTGGAGAGCTTCAACGGTAAACAGCGTGTGCGTGAATTCTACGCTATGAGCCCCGAAGATGCTTACTCTATCCTTGAGGCCATAGCAGAAATCCACGGCTGCACTGACAAACTGCATCTGGCCACTGTATCGGCGGAGGACAAGGCTGCGGAGGAAACCGCCCAGGAAATCGATACCGAAAGTACTGAACGAGCATCCAATTTTTCATTTAGCAAGTGCCAGATCCCAGTCGGTGAGCTGATCGAATACTGTGAAAACCCTGACATTACCGCTGAAGTAGTCGATGATCGCAACGTAAGGTACAACGGTGAAGTCATGTCCTTGACCGCGCTGGCAAAGCTACTGTCCGGGAAAAAGTACTCTATCGCCGGTCCTAAGTTCTTCAAGTATAAGGGCGAATGGTTGAATGACATCCGCCATCGGCTAGGAGTATAAAGGCACCATATAGAAAGAGAGCGCATCATGTGGAATGACGTAATTATTGGAGCTTGTCTTTTACCAATGCACATGATCTCACGTCTGCAAGGGAAAGTAGTTTGAATTACAGCTCTCTGGTGTGGTCATTCTGTTTCCCTCTGTATGAAGGCGTTCGATTATAAAAAGCTGTTTTTTTCAAATCCCTTAGTCGCACCGCCGTTTGAGGAAGGCTTTGGGTATAGCCAATGGTCTTGACCGGCGGGTCACTCTTCGTGCCCATCCTCAAAACGTTTCCGACGAAATATCTGCGAACAAGTTTTCTTTTAAGCATCAATGGTCCTCAAAAGAAAACTTGTTTGCTATTTGTTTGCTGTTTATCGAGCGTCTTGAAATCCATAAGGACCTCGATGCTCTTGGAAGAGCCGTGGGAAACGGGGATGAGGATTCCTCGCACCTCGATATGTTCTCTCTTGAGATATTCGAAAACATCGCCTACATCATGGCGAAGCACGCAGATTCTTCCATCCCAGATAGTCCTGAGGAGTGGATGGATGAGTTCAGCACCTTTTCCATTGACCAGATGCTTCCGAAGATTATCGAGCTGTGGTGGCTGAATGTCCAGACGACTGTGGAGTCTAAAAAACTTCACGCAACTGCCCCCCTGATGACCGCCCCCTTGTTTCTGCTTCGCTGCGTACAGCTCGGCATCTCCATCCGGAATCTGAATCTTCTTACGCTTGGGCTGGTGAATAATATGTACGCAGAAAGCGGAAATAATGAATATAAAAGCTATGCGCAGATCACTACGCAGAGGTATTTCGATGTATTTTAATAGACAATTCACAGATTACATAATGACAATGTATTGACATTAACCGAATTTCTGCATATACTGTACTTGAATGGAGGTGTTCTATATGGCAACAACAAATTTGAATATCAGAACAGATAGAGCCATCAAAGATCAGGCAGAAGAAATTTTCAACGAGCTTGGTCTGAATATGACAACTGCTGTGAATATGTTCCTGAGAACCGCTATCCGTGAGCATGGTATTCCTTTTGAATTAAAATTGGAAGTACCGAATGATACGACAGCCGCTGCCATTGAGGAAGGCAGAAAAATGATGAAGGATCCTTCTGCTCCGAGATATTCCAGCATGGATGCTCTGAAGACGGCACTTGAAGTATGAAATATGATGTGCAGTTTACCAATCAGTTTAAGAAAGATTTGAAGCTTGCAAAGAAGCAAAACAAAAATCTGGATACATTGTTTGAGGTCATCGATATTTTGGCGGATGGCGGTACGCTGGATGCGAAATACAGGGATCATGATCTCACAGGAAACTACAAAGGTACTCGTGAATGTCACATTGAACCGGACTGGCTACTTATTTATGAGATTCGTGGAGATGTGCTTGTTTTGATGCTTTATCGGCTTGGTTCACATTCTGAGCTGTTTAAGAAGTAAGTACAAATCGGAAATTGAGGAAAGCTTTGGGTATAACCAAAGGTCTTGACCGTCGGGTCACTCTTCGTGCCATCCTCAAAATGTTTCCGCGGAAACATCAGCGAACAAGCTTTCTTTTAAGCATCAATGATCCTCAAAAGAAAGCTTGTTCGCTATTTATGCAGCGTCTGGAAATCCACTGAGAGCGAGAAAGGCCGGTCAAGGAGTTGCTGGAGGACGCAAACTTTTCCTGAAAAATGAAAGAAATATCCTCGTAGGAAAAGGAAAGCCTTTGATCAAAAGCCTGCGGCCCGCTATTTCATAAGAAATCCGTGAAGCGGCCGTAATTTTGTGATATAATTAACCTTACAGACAAAGAGACGCAAGTCTAGTCAGTATAGAGTAAGGAGAGACGTAAAAGTGGGTTTTTCTTTGATTAATATCGGTTTTGGCAATATGGCAGCTGCAGCGCGCGTGATGGCGATCATCAGTCCGGAGTCTGCGCCTGTGAAGCGTATGATCCAGGACTCCCGTGACAAAGGGGATCTCATCGATGCCACCTACGGCAGAAAGACGAGAGCCGTCCTCATCATGGACAGCGGACAGATCATTCTTTCCGCCGTACAGCCGGAAACGATTTCTCACAGACTGATGAATAAAGATGTGATCACTTCTGAAGGAATGGATGAAAACTGATGGCACAGACACCGAAAAAAGATGAAGGCATTCTTCTGGTCGTCTCCGGCCCGAGCGGTGCGGGGAAGGGGACCATCTGCAATGCCATCCGCGAGAAATTTCCGGATCTCCAGTATTCCGTCTCGATGACGACAAGAGACCCTCGAAAAGGGGAAGTGGAGGGGGAGAGCTATTTCTTCCGCACCAATGAACAGTTCGAAAAGCTCATCGAAGAAGATGCCTTCCTCGAATATGCCAAGGTCTATGACCACTACTACGGCACGCCGAAAAAGCGCGCTCTCGACATGATCAGTGACGGGAAATCCGTACTGCTTGAGATCGACATCCAGGGTGCCATGCAGGTCAAGAAACGCTATCCGAAAGGCGTCTTCATCTACATCGTCCCACCGTCTTTGGAGATCCTGTCCGATCGTCTCTACGGACGCGGTACAGACTCTGAAGAGACCATCAAAAAGCGCCTCGCACAGATCACCAATGAACTCGCTATGGCACACCAGTATGACTATATCATCGTCAATGACAAACTCGAAGATGCAGTGAGAAAGACCAGCTCCATCCTGGAAGCCGAACGCTGCAAGCTGTCCCGCAATGAAGGGCAGATCGAGACCATTTTCAAACAGTATATCAATAAGGAGGTACCCTTAAAATGATGTGTTATCCTTCTATCGACAGCCTTGTCAAAAAGGTGGACTCCAAGTACACCCTCGTGACCCTCGCCGCTCTTCGCGCCCGTGAACTGACGGACGGACAGACCCCGCTCATCGCTCACGCAGAAGGCAAGAAACCAGCGACCATCGCTCTCGAAGAGATCTATGAAGGCAAGATCACCTACTCCTTCAGCAAATAAAAATAAGGTCAGGCAGTCCAAGAAAGGCTGCCTGACTTTTTGTACGTTCAGGGTGACTAGTGACTGGTGACTTACAAACGACTTTCGGGCATCGCCCCCTATGTATTTTTGCGGCTAAGCCGCCACCTGAACCCGTTGAACCCTGAACCTTCCATCCATTTTTTAGTAAAGGAACTCATGCATGATGTTTGAAAATAAGCACATTGTCGTAGGAATCAGCGGCGGGATCGCCGCTTTCAAAGCAGCCGGTCTCGTGAGCCAGCTCCGCCAGAAAGGGGCTGATGTCCACTGCATCATGACGGCAAACGCCGCCAAGCTGGTGACACCGATCACCTTCGGCGAACTGTCTGGCAATGATGTCACTGTCGATATGTTCGCAAATATCAGCAAATGGGATGTCGAACACATCGCCCTTGCCAAGCTCGCTGACCTTTTCGTCGTAGCACCTGCGACCGCCGACATCATCGGCAAAGTCGCAAACGGCATCGCTGACGATATGCTCTCGACCACCATCATGGCGACGAAGGCGAAAGTCCTCTTCGTACCGTCCATGAATACAAACATGTACGAAAACCCCATCGTGCAGGCGAATATGGAAAAGCTGAGATCCTTCGGTTATGAATTTGTCGAACCGGAAAGCGGTCATCTCGCCTGCAACACCTCTGGCAAAGGCCGATTCCCGGCACTTGAGACCATCATGGACTGCGCGGAAAAATGCATCTATGGCCGCGAACTCCTGAAAGGGAAGAAAGTCGTCGTCTCCGCCGGCGGCACCCAGGAAAAGATCGACCCTGTCCGCTATATCAGCAACAGCTCCAGCGGCAGACAGGGCTATGCCATCGCTAAAGCCGCATGGATGGAAGGCGCAGACGTGACACTCGTCTCCTGTACTACGGCACTTCCCGCGCCCTATGGCGTCAAGATGGTCTACGTCCAGGATGCCCGCGAGCTTGAAAAAGCCATGAATGCGGAATACGACAGCTGTGATGCTGCGATCATGGCAGCGGCCGTCTCAGATTACCGCCCGACCGTGCAGGCCGACCAGAAGATCAAGAAGGAAGACTTCGACTCCCTGCACATCGACCTTACACAGAATCCGGATATCCTCTATGGACTCGGCCAGAAGAAGAGGGGACAGTTCCTCGTAGGCTTCGCCGCAGAGACCCAGGACGTCATCGAACACGGTAAATCGAAGCTCAAAAGAAAGAACCTGGATATGCTTGTCGCCAATGACGTCGCCATGCCGGGCGCCGGCTTCAACGGCACGACAAACATCGCATCGCTCCTGTACAAGGACGGACATATGGAACAGTATCCGAAGATGAGCAAGGACGAGCTGGGCCATATCATCATCGAAAAAATGACAGAGCTGATGAAATAAACAGAAGGTGATGGAATAGACCCCCATCTTTCCCTGTCTATACGAAAAACGCTGCGTGGAACATTGCCACGCAGCGTTTTTTAGGTGTTTTTTCATATAGAGAGCCCCATGCGGAATGCCCGTCCCTCGGCAGCAGGGGATCATTTACTTTTAGAATAGATAACATTGAATTATCGAAAGTAACTATTTCCTGGAAAACATAGGCAAATTGACCCGCTTACCCGTTTTTATAGCATTTCCTCCAGATCGTAGACTTCTTTATGCGACAGTTCCAGTGCTTTCAAATCCTATCACTCCTTTCCCTTAAGACAATGTTTCTTTTCTCTTATTATATAGCATATGCCGGAAAAAAGGGCAAAAAGCGAAAACATCAAACATATTTTCTTTCGGGCAAGCAGTGAGGCCAAAAGAACTACCGTTCGGGAAATATCTCTATGGCGTGAGTCCACTCACTCGTTCCTTGATTTCCTTGATATTCTCCCGGATCTGGCTGATGACCCTTCCTGGGCCTTTCTGATTTCGCGCATCCGTGATACTCATCGCCTCCCCAGTCTCCTTATCCACCAGCTCTATCTTCCCCAAGTGGAGCTTCCCATCGATGATATGGAAGGCATCCGTATGAATGAGGCCGAAATCCGTATCGATCGTGACATCATAGAAATCCAGCGCCCGATAGCGGTTATGAAACGTACCAGTGATGCCACGGAATGGGATAAGACTGTAGAAACCGCCGCTGGAAGAGAAACTGCCGAAAGCTACGAGAGCCTTCACATTCCCATCACAGTGGATCTCCCCATCCAGCGTGACCAGACAGTAGAACCTCGGCTCCTTGGTCGGGATACGGCTATCCAGTCCCTCCCCGTGGAGATAGATATTATACACGCGGCTATCGACATTATAGTCCCCGCGCGCCGTCACGATGCCGCCGTAGACTCGCGCCTTCACGTCCGAGAACGTTATCGCCCCGTCATCGTAGTGGATATCCCCCTTCACACCATAGAAATCCAGCGCCGGCACATGAAGCTCCGGCATGGTGACCGTCCCCTCACAGATGAGATGAGACAGAGGCCCGCGTCCGGAAGCAGTCAAAGTCATCTTGTCATGGATATCATCCCCCAGCCCCAGGGAAGAAGGGATCACCCCATTCGCCGTGACAGAGACGATCGAGGGGAGATTCTTTTCTTTGAAATCAATCTCGCAGTCCGCCTCGATGCCATTCCCCACCATCGTCCCGCCAAATTCCCCCGTCTTGATGTGGAGATCACTCACGCCGCGCGTGTCGATATGCCCATCCAGCGATACGCGCGAGACAAGATAGCGACGCTGCCGATAGAAAGCCGCCATTCGGCCATTATGCACCGTGATCGTGACATCCAGAGGCTTTCCCTCACGATTGAAATTCGAGATCCGATCCTCCAGCTTTTCCTTCGCATCCCGCGCCTTTTCCTGCTCGATCTCCCCCTGCCGGCGGTTGATGAAGTCCACATTCATCTCCTCATCGAAATGCACCGCAAAGGCCGGACTCTCCAGCGTGATCTCCCGGATGGTCGTAGAGACGAAGTGCATCCTGAGCACATCCCACGGATCTACCTTGAAAGACCCAGAAGGCACACGCAGGATCGGATTCCCCGCCGGATCATCCCACGCGAGCTTCTCGAAAGTGACACCGCCATGAATATTCGCGGTGATCGACTCCACCGTGATCGTCCCCCGAAGCATCTCCTGTCGGGAAGCCGCATAGTTGAAAAGCTCTGCCGCTCCATAGCTCATGATTTTCGCTACCAGAAGCAGCAGACAGAAAAGAGCGAGCAGCATTCCGAAGATCATGAGAAAATATCGTGACCAACGCTTTCCCTTCCGAAGCTCTTTGAGTCTCTTCTTCATCATGCCGCTCCTTTCCTTACTACTCTATGCCTATTGTAGCATGTTCCGATCAAAGAAAACATGCGAAAAGCGCCTATATGAAAAAAAATCCCGCCTTCCTATAAGGAAAGCGGGATTGGGGCGTCAGGCGTTCTACTTCTTTTGTTATACCTTCTGATAATACTTAGTCCCCTTATCCGATCCATGCATTAAATTCATCAATTCCTTGGCACGCTCAAGAGTTAGCCCACAATAGTTTGCATACTCTATCAAAGGATTTCCTCTAATTTCCCGCTTGTGCGCCATAACGGCTCGGCGATCTTCCTTAGATAGTCCTTTGACGTCTTTAAGATCCTGCATCCGTCGGGCATTGCGGAAAATCATGTAGACTTCCGTGCGTTCCGCCTCTTCTTTGGTCATTTTACCTTCAGACACCAGCTCTTCCAAATAGTATTTAGCAACACGTGGATTATGCGGCTCTCCACCACGAAGGGAGTAAGGCATAGATGCAGGCTCAGGCATACGAGCTTCAGAAATGTTAAAAGCAACAGAAAAGAAAAGCATGCTTAAAGCTAACAACTGAAACGGAATACGCATCATTTTCTCCTATCTTAGAAGGAATACTGCAGAGAAACGGTATACGTTCTTTCACTAGCAGCTTCTGTCGCATAGAAAGTCTTATCAAAGAGGTTATATACGGTAAACTGCAGTTTTGCCTCCGGGGTTACATTGTAATTAAAGGCTAGATTTGTGATAAAGAAAGCGTCTTCAGAATAATATTTCCCAGTATCAACATCAGGAGACTGACGCGCACTTACGTATTGGGCATCGGCAAGAATATCCCATTTATTTCTCTGGTATTCTACGCCAAAATGAAGCAGATGCTTGGGCAGATTGTAGTTGTGCTCTCCGTCTATATCTTCAGATTCCCAGGCATAGTTGACATAGGAGCTCCATGCGTCATTAAACTTATGCTTAGCCTCGATTTCAATTCCTTTCTTGGATGCCTCTCCAAGGTTTCTATACTGAGTAAAGCCCTTTTTATACAAAATGCCATTCATAATGGTCGGAGAAGTAGTAGAGTAATACTCAACAGCATCCTTCGTTTCCGCTCTATAGAACGTCATACTAGCGGAAGTTTTATCGCCCCATTTTTTCTTGACACCGATCTCATATGTATCCGCAGTTTCCGGCTTTAAGTCAGGATTAGACAATGACCCTCTTTTATCCACGGTAAGCTGTCCATTGATATTCTTAATTTCTGCGCCCTCATCACGATAGACCTGATAGAGAATCGGCGGAGTGAAAGAATGTCCATAACTTGCAAATAGGGTCGTGTCATTTGGAAGCGCATACTCCAGTGAAAGTTTTGGGCTCCACTCGGTGTATGTACCATCTTCATAAGTACGGTTGACACCAGTTTTCAAATAAGCACCATAACCATCATATTTTTTATATCTGTCAAAACGAATACCGGCATAGACCGCTAAGCGATCAGTAGCCTGCCATTTATCCTGCAGGTAGCCAGACCAGGATTCGTCTTTGCCGCCATGGAGTTCATAAGCTCGTTTACCTGTATCCAGATTTCTCCATTGATCCAAAGTATACCTGGTCTGATCGAAGGATTCACTTCTGTAAGCCATACCAGCCAAGAGTGTATGCTTGCCGATATCCCATGCTTTATGCATGTCAAAATCCTTGGTCTTGCTCGGGTAGAAGGACAATGACCCTTGTCCATTCCATTTTTGGAGATCCCCAGCTGAAATAGTCTCTTCCGGTCCGCCAGTAGAAGAATAGCCGTCCTTTTTAATATCTGTTACGCCGATTCTAGCATGAAATTGATTCTTTTTATCATCATAAGCAAGGTTATGGACTGCCCATTCCTTCTTTCCGACATAGCCAAGGAAATCCCCCGGATAAATATCAAAGCCCTTTCCATTGGGGAGCTTCACAGAGCCATAGAAGACTTCATTTCCATTAGCATCTTTGATGAAGCTAAATGGATCGTTATAAGTATATGTATACTTGGTATGGAAATAGGAATATGTCAAAGATTTATCTTCATCAAAATTGTAAGCAGTCTTGATATGGTAGGTCTCGGTATCAAAGGCTTTTCGACCTCTTCCCCCAACAATATATCGATTCCTTGCCGATGTATCAGCATCATACTCTATCTTCGGATCACCGATTTCGGTTTTCCCTGTTCTTTTTTCAATAAAATAGCCTCTCCATCCATCCGTCTCTCGTTTTTCATATCCGATTTCAACATCCCATTTGTCTTTCTTGAATTTCGCATCATATGTCTGTTTCGTGGTACTATTGCTACCCGTAGAAAGAAGGACGTCGCCATGCAGCCCTTCATCTTTAGATTTTTTCGTTATAATCTGAATAACACCGCCAACCGCGCGACCGCCATATAAAGAGGATGCTGCCCCACGAACGACTTCAATACGTTCGATATTTTGTATCGGAATCATGCTCCAGTCTACGGCGCCGTTCCATCCATTATTGACAGGCTGCCCATCGACCATGACTAGAATATCTGCGGAACCAAATCCTCGCATAGAAATGCCACCATCGCCTACAGGGCTCAGATACACACCCGGAAGCTGGCCCAATGCCTGAGCCGTAGAAGAATAATTGTGAGCCGCAATTTCTTTAGCGGTTACCACACTGACAGAAGCCGGAACTTTTTCCGCTGACTCTGCCGTTTTAGTTGCAGTGACAACAACAGGAGTAAGCTCGTAAACAGACTCAGCATTTACCCCCCCCGAAATCATGTTTGCTCCAGTCAAAAGAGCACATAAAACGGAGGTTGTTAATAATTTCCCTGACATCATATTTCTCCTCTCAATACAAAACGCGCCCACTAGCATGAACAAGAAGACCGGAAAAACACAAATTAATATTCTTCCTTTGCTGCAAGACCACAACTCTTCCTATTATCACCTTGATCATGTAATAAGCGCTCATAAATAGACAAAGTGATTATATCATTTTATCACTTATTCTTCAATCAGCTTTTGTTTTATGCTAATAGTTTGCAGTTGTTTATTTATATGCTGCTAAAAGTACTCCAAAATGAAAAGATTGCTATGCGATGTATTACATAGCAGTCTTTTTTTACCAAACTTTAGAATTTATATTCATACCCGAGCATGTAGTTTCTGCCCTGCGAAATATAAGCAAACGTATCATCACTTGGCGCTGTCACCGTAGTGTAATCTTCCCGACCAAAGAAATTATTGACAAGCAGGAATACCGTGTGCTGTGCACATGGAACATAGGAAATGCTGCCAAACACACAATCCTTCTTGCCTTAATTTATGCCAAGTACGCTTGTAATAGATTACATTTATTTTAAACATGATTATATCATTAATTCAATTCAGCATACCGCTTCTGAGAACGCTTTGACCGTATTGAACAAGCAGCCGCCTTCGTCCATCTTCTTGATATGGGCTTCCATGTCAAGGTTATTCAAGATATCCTTGATATGATTGGAAAAGCTTTGCATGTACGCCTTGAAGTTTTCCGCAATGTGGTCGGCATCGTTGCACAGCTCCTGCAGCGTGAACTCACTGACGTTATAAAACCGATAGCCGGAAATTTTGTACATGCCCTTCGCAGGGTAATTCGGATTTTCTTTGTATTTGGCTACGACATCAGCCTTTGTCTTTGCCAAAGCGCACTCAAAGCGACGTATGATCGTCATAGGGATAATGACATCACCATACTTATCCGGCATATAGGTGCCACGCAGCTTATTGGCAATGCTCCAGATGAAATTGGCTTCTTCGCTGATATCTACCGGATTGTCATCCCAAAGTATATCGATCTTCTGCTCATGAGTCATTTGAAATCCTCCTATACCCATATGTAAGCTATCATATTGGATTCTCTATATATGCAAAATTTTTAGCGATGCAGTTTTCTTACTCTCTTATTTTACCTTATTTCCCCGAAATTTATCATGGTATCGTATGAGCGTTTCACCGATTTCCCATCTAAGTACAGGTATGGGCAATTTGTTCCCAGATTCTTCGACTCATGCCCTGTGTGGTTTTCATACGGCTAGAACCCTATCCGGCTCGCTATGCTCGCCACCTTCCCCATGCGGGGAAGGCTTTTCGATTTTTCCCCGAGCCGTCATCCTGAGCGGTCGATAACAGTCTATGTGAAATAATCTTCGCCAGAAAAAAAGAGGAGTGAGTCGAAGGATCTCCTCGCAAAGCCGCTACTTTTGATGGAGACACCGAAGATATTTTCGCCTGATTTATTTTTACATGCAACTGCTGTATCCGGTAAGTGTCAAGTTTTCCTCGGTAATTCATTTGACTGTCAATAATTACTATCTCCGTGGCTTCGGTTTAATCAGTATTTCTGTATCACTCTGGCA